>Ga0134100_1001547_pt1 | contig 21099 bp, 19 predicted proteins | sample 11_taG_2_FD_94444 | JGI IMG/M metagenome (GOLD analysis project Ga0134100, IMG submission 94444) | Switchgrass degrading microbial communities from high solid loading bioreactors in New Hampshire, USA - 11_42_5_180_A3 metaG | ecosystem: Engineered > Bioreactor > Semi-continuous > Anaerobic >...
CCCGGCGAAGGCCTGCGGCGAGGTCACCTCGTGGATAAGGTGCAGGTCGATATACAGGATGGCCGGGGCGTCCGGCTCCTGCGCGATGACGTGGTCATCCCACACTTTCTCAAACAGCGTGCGGGGTCGGGATGTTGATGTGCTCATACGGTCGTGACTCCTCTAAATTGGCGTGAATGGCTCGTGTTGTGTCGCAGCAGATCGGAGTGTACTCCTGCCTAAGACCCCTCTGACGTTGCTTCGCAACGCCATCTCCCCCTATAAGGGGGCGATTCTGGTGCACAGTGTCACAACCGCCCCCTGATAGGGGGAAGTGCCCGTAGGTCGCGAAGCGGCCCAAGGGCGAAGGGGGGCACACGGCTGCCTTTAATCCGCCGCGACGCCCGACGCGGGCTGCGCGACGCCGGTGGCGATCAGCATCTTGTTAACTGCAGACAGGTACGCCTTGACGCTCGCCACGATGATGTCCGTGTCCGCGCCGTGCCCGCCGAACGTCCGGGCGGTGGTCGTCTCGTTCTGCGGGTTCATCACGCCGCTCTCATGCCCGTTGGCGTAGCGGATGCGGACCGTCACCTCGCCGAGCGCGTCGATCCCCTCCGTCACGGCGTTGACGGCGAACTCCAGCAGCGTGACCGGCTGCCCGACGATCCGGTCGATGGCGGTATAGGCCGCGTGGACCGGCCCCGTGCCGACCGCCGCCTCGGTGTACGTCGCGCCGTCCGGCCCGCGCAGGCGCACGGTGGCGGTCGGCATGCCCATGGTGCCGCACGTCACCTGCAAGCCCTCCAGCGCGTACACCTCGACCGGCTGGTAGACCTCGTCCGCCATCAGCGCCTCAAGGTCGGCGTTGGTAATGGTCTTCTGGTCGGCCAGCACCTTGAAGCGCTTGAAGACCCGGTTCAACTCCTCGTCGGAGAGTTCGTAGCCAAGCTCCTGCAGGCGTGCCCGCAGCGCGTGCCGCCCGGAGTGCTTGCCCAGCACCAGCTTGGTGCGGTCCACGCCGACCATCTCCGGGCGCATAATCTCGTACGTCTCCTCATGCTTGAGCATGCCATCCTGGTGGATGCCCGACTCGTGCGCGAAGGCGTTCGCGCCGACAATGGCCTTGTTCGGCTGCACCGGGATGCCGGTGTAGTTGCTCACCATGCGGCTGATGCGGGCGATCTGCGTCGTGTCGATGCGCGTGTCCAGCCCGTAGACAGCCCGGCGCGTGCGCAGCGCCATCACGACCTCTTCAAGCGAGGTGTTGCCCGCCCGCTCGCCGATGCCGTTGATCGTGACCTCAGCCTGCCGCGCCCCCGCAGCGATGCCTGCCAGCGTGTTCGCGGTCGCCAGCCCGAGGTCGTCATGGCAGTGGACGGACACGATGACGTTCTCAATGCCGGGCACGTTCGTCATAATGCCCCGGATCAGCCCGCCGAACTCCTCCGGTGTGGTGTAGCCGACCGTGTCGGGGATGTTGAGCGTCGTCGCCCCGGCTTTAATGGCCTCCTCGAGCACGACGTACAGGAACTCGGGGTCGCTGCGCCCGGCGTCCTCCGGGCTGAACTCAACGTCGTCGCACAGGCTCTTGGCGTAGCTCACCATGGCGATAACCCGCTCAACAACCTCCTCCGGGTCCATCCGCAGCTTGTACTTCATGTGGATGGGCGATGTGGCGAGGAAGGTGTGAATGCGGGGGCGGGCGGCGTACTGCACGGCCTCCCACGCGCGCAGGATGTCTTTCTCGTGGGCGCGGGCCAGCCCGCAGATAATCGGCGGCTCACGCCCGCTCACGCTCTGGTTGCCGACCTCCTCGGCGATCCGCTGGACGGCGGCGAAGTCGTCCGGTGAGGCGATGGGGAAGCCCGCCTCGATCACGTCCACCCCGAGCTGGGCGAGCGCGCGCGCCACTTCGAGCTTCTCGGCGGAGGTCAGCGTTGCGCCCGGCGACTGCTCGCCGTCGCGCAGGGTGGTGTCGAAAATTCGCACGATGTTATCGTCGGCAACATTTGACACGTTCATGATGGCTCCTCTCTCCGCAGGCACGCTGCGGCTATTTCTCGTGCTCTCGCGGTCTCCCCCGCGAATGGACTTCGCGGCTGCTTGCATCCAGGGTTTTGTAGGGGCGGAGCATGCTGCATGCTCCGCCCCTATGCGCCCCTCTTTAATGGCAGGGGCCAGGGTTTCCTCACTCCCCCGGCTTGATCTGCACCGGCTTCAGGAAAGGCATCATCTGGCGCAGTTCCGCGCCGACCTTCTCGATCAGGTGCTCCTGCTCCTCTCTGCGGCGGGCGTTGAACCAGGGCCGCCCCTTCTCGTTCTCCTCGATCCACTTCTTCGCATACGTGCCATCCTGAATCTCGGCGAGCATCTGCGCCATCGCGCCCTGCGTCTCCTCGGTGATGATGCGCGGGCCGCCGGTGTAATCACCGTGCTCGGCGGTGTCGCTCACCGAGTAGCGCATGTAGTTCAGCCCGCCCTGGTACATCAGGTCCACGATGAGCTTCAGTTCGTGCAGGCACTCGAAGTAGGCGATCTCCGGCTGGTAGCCTGCCTTGACGAGCGTCTCGAACCCGGTCTTGACGAGCGCCGCCACGCCGCCGCACAGCACCGCCTGCTCACCGAACAGGTCCGTCTCGGTCTCCTCGGCGAAGGTGGTTTTGAGCACGCCCGCGCGGGCGCAGCCGATCGCCGCGGCGTAGGCCAGCGCCTGCGCCTCCGCCTGACCGCTGACATCCTGCTCGACGGCCAGCAGCGCCGGGGTTCCGGCCCCCTCGACGTACAGCTCGCGCACGCGGTGGCCGGGGGCCTTTGGCGCGACCATGCTCACGTCCACGTCGGCGGGTGGCTGGATGGTCCCGTAGCGGATGTTGAAGCCGTGCGCGAACATCAGCGTCTTGCCCGCACTCAGGTGCGGCGCGACGTGCTCGGCGTAGATGGCCGGGGCGGCGGTGTCCGGCACGAGCATCATCACCACGTCCCCCCATGCGGCGGCCTCGGCAACGGTCTTGACCGCCAGCCCGTCAGCCTCGGCCTTTTCCCAGCTCTTGCTTCCCTCGCGCAGCCCAACGCACACCTCCACGCCGCTATCGCGCAGGTTGAGCGCGTGCGCGTGCCCCTGCGAGCCGTAGCCGATCACGGCCACCTTCTTCGAGGTGATCAGGTCGAGATTCGCGTCTTTGTCGTAGTAAACGGTTGCCACTGTCGTTCCGTCCTTTGTTTTAATTCAGCGTTAATTCGGTCTTAAGTTCCATCCTCTATCACTGGAGTAGATGAGTGATGTCAGGTAGAGGATGAAGGGATATGCAGTACCTTGATATAGGCGAGCCTCCGCCGTACAGAGTGTCAACCCCGCCCCGGGCAAAACCCCCTTCTGTCCCGCAGCCGCAGGTGGGGGGGCGCCTTGCTTCCGGGCAAACCCCGTCGCGGATGTGCAAAACGCCTTCTGGCGCTGCTGGCTGGGTCGTGCTGGCTGCGCTGATGAGCATCAACGTGCTGCTCGGCGTGGCGGCACTGCTACTTCTGCGCTGAGCGCCCGGTAAGGCTTGCCGTACAGAGTGCCAACCCCGCCGCGAATGAACTTCGCGGCTCCGGGTGATGCGGCCCAGCCACCCCCCCCCTCCTGTCCCGCAGCCTGCGGCTGCGGTCCGTCCTCCCCCTTACAAGGGGGAGGAAAGCGCGCACGGCGCGCAGGTGGGGGGGGCGCCTTCACAGCTATTTCGCAGTTGCCTCTTCCGTGACGCGTGCGGTGACGAACTCCGGGCTGAAGCGAGGCGCCTCGCTGCGGCGATGCATCGCCACAGCGCCGGTCCGCACCATCTCGATGATGCCGAAGGGCCGCAGCACCTCCACCAGCCCATCGATCTTGTCCTCGGTGCCGGTCACCTCGATGATGCATGAGGTGTTGGTCACATCCACCACATGGGCGCGGAACACGTCCGCAAGCTGGATGATCTCGCGGCGGCTGCCGTTGTCGGCGCGGACCTTGATCAGCGCGAGGTCGCGCACGACGGTTGGCTCCCGCGTGACGTTCTCGACCCTCAGCACGTTGACAAGCTTGTACAGGTTGGCCTCGATGTGCCGCGCGGTGATGTCGTCCGCCTGGGCGATGATGGTCATGCGGCTGACGCCTTCCTGGTCGGTATGGCCGACGGTCAGCGACTCGATGTTGAAGGCGCGGCGGCGGAACAGCGACGCGACGCGGTTCAGCACGCCGGGTTTGTCCTCTACGTATACGACGAACGTTTGCAACATTGAGGTGTCTCCTCTTTGTGAACGGTATGGATTACCGGCTTGTATCGGTGCATGTCGTGTTCAGATGCATGGCCTTCACCCCCTTCGCCCTGCGGTCGCTTCGCGACCTACGGGCACTTCCCCCTGGAAGGGGGCAGTCAGCCTCAACGGCTGCTGAATCGCCCCCTTTTAGGGGGAGATGGCGGACCGAAGGTCCGTCAGAGGGGGACATGCCCTAATCCTGCGCGGTTTCGGCGATGGGGCTGGGCCGGCGGATCATCGCGTGCAAGTCCGCACCGGCGGGCACCATCGGGTAGACTGAGTCCTCCTGCTCCACGCGGAAGTCGATCACGACTGTGCCCGGCGTCTGCTGGGCCTGCCGCACGACCGCCTCGATATCCTCGCGGCGCTCGCAGCGCAGCCCGGTCAGCCCGTGCGCTTCGGCCAGCTTCACGAAATCAGGGCTGCGCATCGGCGTGGCCGCATAGCGCCGCTCGTAGAAGAACTCCTGCCACTGGCGTACCATCCCCAGGAAGCCGTTGTTGATGATGGCGATGTTCAGCTTGAGGCCCTCCTGCGCACAGGTCGACAGTTCGGCGGCGGTCATCTGGAAGCCGCCGTCGCCCGCGATGACCCAGACCTCCTCATCCGGGCGGCCCAGCTTCGCGCCGATGGCCGCCGGGAGGGCGAAGCCCATCGTGCCCAGCCCACCGGAGGTGATCAGCGTGCGCGGCTTCTCGTGGCGGTAGTACTGCGCCTCCCACATCTGGTGCTGGCCCACGTCCGTTACGACGAGCGCATTGCCGCCGGTGTAATGCCACAGGTCGTTGATCACGTGCGCGGCGTACAGGTGGCCGTTGTCTGGCAGGTACTGGATGTCGCGCACGGCGGAATCGCCCTTGAGCATGTCGATGTAGCCGAGCCACTCCTGCCGCTCGCGCGGCTCGACGCGTGGCAGCAGCTCCTCCAGCGTATCGCGCAGGTCGCCGACAATGCCGACGTCCACGCGGACGTTCTTGTTGATCTCCGACGGGTCGATATCGATGTGGATCTTGCGGGCTTTCGGGGCGTAGGTGCGCACGTTGCCCGTGACGCGGTCGTCAAAGCGCATGCCGAAGGCCAGCAGCAGGTCGGCTTCCTGAATGGCCGTGTTAACCCATGCCTCGCCATGCATGCCCATCATGCCGAGGTTCAGCGGGTGGCTGGCGGGGAAGCCGCCGATGCCGAGCAGCGTCATGGCGACCGGCGTCTGCGTCTTTTCGGCAAAGCGGCGAACCACGTCCGTCGCGTTGGACATGATGACGCCGTGCCCGGCGAGGATCACCGGGCGCTCTGCGGTGTTGATCAGCTCCAGCGCCCGCTCGAACTCCTCCGGCATGGCGCGCAGGTCGGGGCGATAGCCGGGCAGACGCACCGGGCTGTCGTCCGGCTCCCAGTCGATCACGCCCTGCTGCGCGTCCTTGGTGATATCCACGAGCACCGGGCCGGGCCGACCGGAGCGCGCGATGTAGAACGCCTCACGCAGCGCCGGGCCGATGTCCTCCGTCCGCGTGACGAGGTAGTTGTGCTTGGTGATGGGCAGCGTGACGCCGGTCACGTCCGTCTCCTGGAAGGCGTCGCTGCCGATGGCGCTGCTCGCCACCTGCCCGGTGATGCAGACGATGGGCGAGGAGTCCAGCATGGCAGTGGCGATGCCGGTCACGAGGTTGGTCGCGCCCGGCCCGGAGGTCGCCATCGCCACGCCGACCCTGCCAGTAGCGCGGGCGTAGCCGTCGGCGGCGTGCGCCGCGCCCTGTTCGTGCCGGGTCAGCACGTGCCGCACCGGGTAGTCGAGCATCGCGTCATAGCATGGCAGGATCGCGCCGCCGGGGTAGCCGAACACGACCTCCACGCCTTCCTGCACCATCACTTCCCAGATAATCTGTGCGCCTGTCCGCTTCATCGTCGGTCCTCTCTCCTCACGATCTGGTTGCTGCTCTGTCGGATGTCGTTCGATGTACGAGTTCTCACCCGATCTCACTCGCTCGATCTCCCCTCCGCCCTGTAAGGCAGGGGCCTGTCTGCCTAAAACTCGCCGAACACCGCGCCGGTCGATGCGCTGGTAACCAGGCGGGCGTAGCGGCGGAGCCATTTGCTCGTGGTGCGCGGCTCGAAGGGCGGAAGCGCCTCAAGCCGCCGCGCGATCTCCTCGTCGGACAGCCGCACATTCAGCGTGCGGGCGTCCAGGTCAATGTCGATGATGTCGCCGGGCTGGAGGGCGGCAATCGGGCCGCGAGCGGCGGCCTCCGGGCTGACGTGCCCGATACATGCGCCGCGCGTCCCGCCGGAGAAGCGCCCATCGGTGACCAGCGCGACCTTGTCGCCCAGCCCCATGCCCATGATGGCGCTCGTCGGGCTGAGCATCTCCTGCATGCCCGGCCCGCCCGCCGGCCCCTCGTAGCGGATCACCACGACCTCGCCGGGCTGAACCTCGCCGTTGTAGATGCCGCGCAGCGCCTCCTCCTGGCTCTCGTAGATGCGGGCCGGGCCGCTGTGCTTGCGCATGGCGGGGTCTACCGCGCCGGTCTTGACGACCGCGCCCTCCGGCGCGAGGTTGCCGAATAGCACGGCCAGCCCGCCGGTCGACGAGTGCGGCTGCTCGCGGGGGAGGATCACTGCGTGATCGGTGACTCGGGCCTGAGAAATGTTCTCGCGGAGCGTCTTGCCGGTCACTGTGGGGCGGTCGAGGTGGAGCGTGTTGCCGTCCGCGCTGAGTTCGTTCAGCAGGGCGGGGATGCCCCCGGCGCGGTGCAGGTCTTCCATGTGCCAGTGTGAGGCCGGGCTGATCTTGCACAGGTGCGGCACCCGGTCGGCAATGGCGTTAATGCGATGCAGGTCATACTCGATGCCCGCCTCATGCGCGATGGCGAGCAGGTGCAGCACGGTGTTGCTGCTGCCGCCCATCGCCATGTCGAGCGCGAAGGCGTCGTCGAAGGCCTCCAGCGTGGCGATCTGCCGCGCAGTGACGTTGCGCTCGACGAGGTCCATCACGCGGGCGGCGGCCTCCCGCGCGAGGGCGTGCCGCTCCTCCGTCTCGGCGAGCGCCGTGCCGTTGTAGGGTAGCGCCAGCCCGAGCGCCTCCATGATGCAGTTCATGCTGTTGGCCGTGAACATGCCGCTGCACGAACCGCAGGACGGGCAGCCGAAGTCCTCCAGCATCTTGAGTTCGGCGTCGTCGATCTTGCCGGCGCGGTACGCGCCAACCCCCTCGAAAACGCTGATCAGATCGACGCTGCGCCCGTCCGGGGTGCGGCCTGCGGGCATCGGCCCGCCGCTGACAAACACGGTCGGGATGTCGAGCCGCATGGCCGCCATCAGCATGCCGGGCACGATCTTGTCGCAGTTGGGGATGCAGATCATGCCGTCGAAGCAGTGCGCGGCAACCATCGTCTCGACGCAGTCGGCGATCAGCTCGCGGCTGGGTAGCGAGAACTTCATGCCCTCATGCCCCATAGCGATGCCGTCGTCCACGCCGATGGTGTTGAACTCGAACGGCACGCCCCCGGCGGCGCGCACGGCCTCCTTCACCAGCTTGCCGAAGCCCTGCAGATGCACGTGCCCAGGCACGATGTCCACGTACGAGTTCACAACGGCGATAAACGGCTTGCCCATGTCCTCGTCGCGGACACCCGTTGCCTTGAGCAGGGCGCGGTGCGGCGCGCGCTCAACGCCGCGCTTGATCTGGTCGGAGCGCCAGGTGCGGGTAGCGGTCTTACTTGCTGCTGCCATAGGTCCGGTTCGTCTCGCGCTTGGGGCGGGCGGGCTTGGGCGCGGGCTGGTCATCCCACACCGGGACCCAGGCGTTGGCCCAGGGGCCGCTGGGACGGTTGCTGGTGGCGACGGTTACCGGGCGTTTTGCTGTTGCAGACATCGTCATCTCTCCTTTTGCGTGGTGGGCGGTATCAGACGGCGTTAGCCGTTGTAGCAATCCATCAGGGCGTCGCGGGCCAGCGCGTCGGCGTCGTCGGCGGGGTAGGCGGGCTTGCCGTTGTGGTGCCCGTTCGCCCGCGGCTCGTCGTAAAACTGCGCGAATGGCCCGCTGAAGGCCTCCATCAACGGGTTGGCGGCGGCCCGACCGTTGCCGTTCGTGCTGCCGTTCATCTTTGTCTGGCATGCGTGCTGCCTTGTGTTCATGCCTTGTTTCTCCTCCATGTGTTGAAACCAAAAGAGCCGCCCCTCTATGCCTGGGGCGGCTCTCCGTTACCTTTGTCTGTGTGGTACGCGCTTAGCCTCTACGTTGCCTTTCGCGCTCCACGGGGACCGTAACCGGCACAACCGACCCCAGGCCCTTCTCGATAAGGACGAGAAGGACCGGAAGAATGACGATAATAAGGCTGAGGGCGAGCAGGTCGATTGTGGTTAACATGTCAGTACTCCCTGTCATCTACCAGATAAACGAAAAGTGCCTCCCGGTTAGGGAGGCACCTGTACGCTTCGCCGTGCGCCGTCTACCCAACCGGAACCGTCTTCTTGTCGCTAAGGAGGACAAGAAGCTCGACGACGCCGATAATAATCGTGTGGGTTGGGTTGCTCGGCATGTGTTTCATCCAACGACTTCCGGCTACTCCGGTGATATTGGTTGTAACCCTATCATAGATTTGGGGCGCGTGTCAAGCCCTTTAGCGAGATTATGACCTTTTGCCCAGCCATCCTGCACATTTGTGCAGCAGCGACAGGTAGCTCAGACACCCGAACCACGCTGTTGAATTGAAAAGAGCGCCGTGCGGCGCTCTTTTCAATTGGTGGTTGGCTTCAAGTATCGCCTACTTTGGGGTCCGCGCGCTGTGGCTCCCACAGCTCGATCCGGTTGCCGCGGAGCAGGTTCAACACGGCGACAAGCGAGCTGATATACACGGCGCAGAAGAAGTACGGGATCGAGAGCATCCGGAAGAGCGGCTTGAGCGGGCGCGGGTATGCCGGCCCCACGCGCTCAATCACGATGCCAATGAGGGCCAGCCCATAGAACGCGCTTTGAGCCAGTGCTGCGATCTCGTAGAAGAGGCTGATGCTGACGAGCAGCAGGCTCGTCACGAACAGCACGATGAGTGGGATGGCCATGAGCCGCCTGAGCAACTTGTGCGAGAAGAGCTGGACCGCGTAAAAGCCGTAGCGGAACGGGTTTAGAAGCTGGCGGTGGAGCATGACGGCCTGCAAGCCCTGGGTAATCACCCGGACTTTGCGCTTGAACTCCATGCTCGTGTCACTCGACACGGGCTCGTACGTGCGTGCATCCGGCGCGTAAACGAGCCGGTAGCCCCTCTTGATGACATTTGTCGAGATCATGAAGTCGTCTGTTACGCCCGTCGGGATTGGCTCAAACAGCGACCGCCGTATGGCATACATCGAGCCGGTCGCCGAGATGGCGTTGCCCGCGCGGCTGCCGATCTCCTTGAGATACTGGTCGAAGTTCCAGTACAACTGCTCGCCAATCCCGCCCAGGCTCTGCTTATTAGCGGGCAGATAGCACTGGTTGCCGGCCACGCCGCCTACCTTCGGGTCGGCAAATGGACGTACGAGGGCGCGCAGCGCATCGGGCGCGTACATGCTGTTAGCATCAGAAAAGACGAGAATTTCCCCCTTTGCCTGGCTGGAAGCCGTGTTGAGAGCCGGAATCTTCCCCCCACGCGGCAGCGCCAGCAGCCGGACGCCGCGCTCTGCGTAGCGTTTGACAATCTCGTCTGTGCCGTCGGTCGAGCCGTCCGAGGCAACGATGATCTCCAGACGGTCGGGCGGGTAGTCGAGCGCGAGAGAGTTTTTCAGCTTCTCCTCGATGACACCTGCCTCATTGTATGCAGCGATAATCAGGCTGACGCTGGGGGTGATATCGTCCTGTTTGTAAGGGCGGGGCAGAAGCAGCCCGCGAAGAATCAGAATAAGCGGGAAACCAATGAAGACGTAGATCAGCACACCGGCTGATAACCAGAATAAGAGTGTCACAACGTTCATGCTGGTGTCCTTTCTGTGAACAGGCACGCCAGCCGCGCCGCATTCTTATGTTGGTCGAACTCTCGAAGGACTTTCGCTCTTCCCTCCTTTCCTAATGCCTCACGGAGTGCTGGGTCGTGCCAGAGCCGCTCGATGGCGTCGGCAATGGCTTCGGGGTCGCGCGGGGGCACAAGAATGCCGCTCTTACCGTCATCGACCAGCTCCGGGATGCCTGAGATGTTGCTGGCAACGACGGGGACGCCGCTTGCCATGGCCTCCATCAGCACGACCGGGATGCCCTCTCGCCGCCCGCTCGCCGTCGGGATGCTTGGCACGGAGACGACATCGGCCTGCTGGAGCAGCGCGACGATCTCCTCACGAGTCTTCGGCCCCAGGAAGTACACGTGCTCGCCCAGCCCGGCCTCGCGCACCTGCTCCATGAGCGCGTCGCGGAACGGCCCATCACCCACCAGGTTGCAGCGGAAGTCAAGGCCGCGCTCTTTGAGTAGGCGGCAGGCTTCGATCAGGTAGGTATGCCCCTTGACCTCGTACATCGTCCCCGTGCACAGGATGGTGAAGAGGGCTGCCTGGTCGCGCTTCTCTGCCGGGCGAAAGACGCTGGTATCGACGCCGCAGTGGATGACCTCCACCTGGCCGCGTGCGTCGTCGCCACACACGTCCTCGATGAATTTGCGGTTGTAGTTTGAGATCGTCACGACAAACGCCGCCTCGGCGACCTTCTCCCGCAACATATGCTGATCAACCTGCAGGTCGGCGCCGTGTGCGGTGAAGCTGTAGGGGATGCCCGTGAGGCGGTGGATAATGAAAGCGGCGGCTGCGGGATGGTTGGCGAAATGCGCGTGGACGTGCTCGATGCCCTGCTGTTGCATCTGCAAGGCAAAATACACTGTTTTAGGAAAAATCGCTAGCGCGCCGAAGAGATAGTTGCTGCTGCCGAAGTTGGCGCGGATCAGCGTCCAGAGTGTGCGCAGGTACGTGCCGGGCTTCCGCAACAGGAAGTGGAGCTGCGCTCCGAGCACCTTGAGCGAAACGAACGGGTGAAAATGCGCACGCTCGACGAGCGGTTTCGCCTCGGGGTGCATGACGGCGCTGTCGTTGGGCGGGTTGAAGCTCTCGATGAGCTTCTTCCAGATCGACGCGCCCTCCGGGTGGATGCGCGAGTTACGCGCCCGCATCAGCGGGTATAACTCGACTTTCACACCTTGCTCTTCTAATGCCAGTATTTCATAGAGTATGAATGTCTCGGTCAGCTTGGGGAACCGAGACATGATGTACGCGACTATTGGCCTGTTTTTCACTTTGCTTGCCTGGTTCTAAGTCATGGTAATAAACGCCCCTATCCCCCTCATCTTCCATAACACAGCATAAAGCAGCCGCCGTCGAGGGCTCACCCCTTTCACCCCTTCGGCAGCCCGGCTGGTGGTTAGCCGGTTTCGAGCAGGCCGTATGGCGTGCCCGCCGTCGCCATGTCGCGCCTCTCAGCCGGGGCGGGCGCCTCGGCTGCTGCCAGCCGGCGCGATATGTGGATGGCGGACACCGAGATAGCCATCATCAGCCAGAAGTACCGCTCATACGACATGTGCAGGAAGATGCTCGTCGTCATGTGTGTGACGAGCGCCAGCATCAGCCCGCCGATCATGCTTGCAAACTCCGGCCTGCTGGATGACCACCTCTTGCGCGCCCGGTACAGGCTGAACAGCGTGACCCCCAGCATCGACATGAAGGTGACGAAGCCGAGGACCCCGCCCTCGGCGAGCAGTTCCAGGTACAGCGAGTGGACGCGGCGCGTCCCGGCAAGCTGCTTGATGCCCAGCGCATTCCCGTAGTCGCTCGAGTAGTACTTGGACATGCCCGGCCCGACTCCGACGATCGGGTGATCGCGGAACATGTAGATGGCAGACAGCATCTCCGTCGCCCGCCCCTCGATAGCGCCGTCCACGGTGGTCGCCGCATCCTCCTGGAAGAAGGACCGGATCTCCAGCAGTGAGGCCATCCGTATGGTGTACTGGGGCAGGGCGATGAGAACGACCGCGATGAGCGCGACAATCAGCACGAACTGCTGCGGCTTGATGGCCCGCATCAGCGTCGCCAGGATGAGCATCACCATGAAGCCGACCGCCGCGCCTCGCGAGAAGGTCAGGGCGGCGGCAGCGGTTGCCAACAGCGTGGCGACGAGCGCCAGCCCTCGCAGATAGCGCGATTTCTCCGCCGTGAACTGGAACAGCCCGATCGGCACGAGCATCAGCATGATCTGCGCGTAGAAGTTCTTCTCACCCAGCGCACCGGCAAGGCGCGGCTGGCGGACCTCGCCAAACAGCGTCTCCTCACCGGTGCTGAAGCCGCGCCCCTCCGCCTGGGCGAAGCCCCAGTAGTTGTTGTTAAACGTCCCCGTGATCTGCTGGTAGAGTGGGAAGATCGAGAGCAGGATACCTGCCGCGAGCAGCGCCCAGATGACATACCGCAGCGTCTCCGGGGTGCGGATCGCGTTGGTGACCAGCACAAACAGGAGCAGCCCTTCGCTGATGAAGGTCATCAGCTTGGCCTGTGCCAGCGTGACATTGTCCGAGAACAGCGCGCTGACAAGCTGCACCAGCAGGTAGGCAATTGCCAGCAGCGTGGTTGGCATGATGACGATGTCTTCACGGCGGTGCAGCAGGTAGTGCATCACCGGAAAGACAAGCAGGAGCGGTACGACCGCGCCAAGGATATACGGCGCTCCGTGGAACCGCACCGCGACCACGGCGACGTTGCTGTATACGATAAACGTGACCATCACCGTGGCGATGTCTGGCGAGAGCACCACTGCCATGAGGCCGACGAGCAGCAGCACGCCGGCAGCGACGATGAGCAAGTTCTGCGAGATCAGCACGCCCGCGATAATCGCGGCGACGATCCCGATGATGGCAAAGAGAGTCCGCCTGCCTACCAACGTTGCAAGCTGCTCGAGTTTGTCTTGTACCGCTGCCACGTAACCTTCTCCTTTAACGAGTCCTTCGCCGTCTTACGGCTTGTGCCGGGGTGGTAGCTTCAGGTTTTGCCGGTTCTGGTTTTCCCGGTCGAAACCGCTCCACCTGTTTGCGCCAGCCCGCAGCGCATTGAGATTGTAGCGCAGGCGCGACATGAAGTACGGGATGAGGCGGCTCCAGCTACCCGAATCGCGCCGGGCCGAGGTCAGTACCCGCAGCTCGCGCCTGCCGGAGTATGCCACGCCGCCGCCCGCCAGCTTCACCGCCGGGCCGACCTGCATATCGACAGACAGCTTGCCCTGCCGGTACAGCTCAAGGAACATCGACCGCGCTACGGCGTAGTTGCTGCCGCGAGTCGTCGGGATGCCCATGATGTTGCGTTTGACCCATCGTGACGAGTGGTGAAGGAAGTGCTTGATGTGGGCCGCTGCCTTTCTGGGCGTGCCGTAAAACCCTACATGAGTATACGCTACTTTTGCCCCGGATGTGATCTTCTCGACATACCAGTCCAGAAGGGCGTTGATGTTGGGGATGCGGCAGTCGGCGTCGAAGTGGATGGTGACCTCGGAGCGGGCGGCCTGTGCGCCGAGCACCCGCGCGTTGAGGATCACGACGATGCCGGGGTGTGTGGCGTCCGGCACAGCGACCACACGCAGCCCCTGTGCCCGGAAGGTTTCGATTTCTTTTGGCGGCTGGCCGGGAGGATAGTTGTTGATGACCAGGATGATCTCGTAGCTGTACCGCCCCGAATAGCGCTGAATGTCCGCAAGCGTTGCCTGCAGCTCACCGATATCGCCCTGTGCGTTCACCGGAATGATGATCGACGCAGCAGGCCGTGAAACCCCGTCCTGCTGCTCTTCCTCAATCCGTATGTCCGTTACAGGGTTGCTGATTGGTGCCTGGTACTCCACTGCATACTTCACCGCCTATCCTCCACCGATCCCACCTACACGGACTCAAGCAAACTCTCGAGACGCGCCATCACTTGCCGGATTGTGTGCACCTTGGCAGGGCGCTGCTTCTGGAGCCGTTCGATGCTGAGCACGCCCGGGTCGAGGATGAGGAGGTCCTGCCGGCCTTCATCGTTTATGAGCACAATGTTTTCGTATCCGAGCAGGTCCAGTACGATGCCGTAGTTTGAGTACACATAGAGGGTGCGCGAGGCGAAGTAGATGAACTGCTCTCTCAGTTCGGCGTTTTCGCGCATCATGCGCACGATTTCTGCGTCTGTGTGGTCCTGTAGCAGGTCAGACTTGGATGCGCCGATGTGCGGCTGTATAGACGCCGCCACCGGCTGGTTGAGCACCGGACCATTGACGATAAGGAATGAAGACGGAATGACCAGATTAAAGGGCCCGTTGTACCACTCACATATCATGTTGTATTTGGCCCGGTAGGCGTCCAGCACGCCGAACAGATCCTCCCCCCGCTTGCCGAGGGATCGCCGGTACACCTTCAACACCTTTGCCCCTCTATCGGTGTTGAGCAGGAAGACCGTTGAGCCCTTCCCGTAGGCAATAAGCTGTGGATGCTGATCGGCGAAGGGCAGCAGATGGGTGCGATACAGCTTCTTTGACACGACCCCTGCCAGCCCGGGCACGATGGCGTCTGCCAGATTCACCAAGTGTGCGGTCCGCTCCCGGTTGGTGACCCTCGGGCTGCGGAGGCCACGCAGCGAGGCACGCGCCGAACGCTGCGCCATCACCGGGGCGATCATCATGCCCTCGAGGACGCGGATGGTCAGCGTCGACAGACTTGCGCGTATGTCTTCGTGCAGCCGGAGCAGCCTGCTGCGTGTTGGCTCTTTGTCTTTGAACTCTGCCTCCAACATTTTAAGGCTCGTTGAAGCTACACACGATTGCTGTCACAGTTACGCGGGGTTGCCGTAAGGCCATCATGTACTGCTTCCTCCTCTCAGAAATCGACGTTCAGAGCGCTCGTCTGTGCTTCGAGAGCGTCCAGCAGCCCCCTCACACATTTACCCAGATAGCGACTCGCTAACCGTGACAGCGCACGCTCGCGTAGCCGCCGGACAGACCGCCCCCCCGAACCTCTCCCGGGGTATACGGACCACTTGTCGAGCAGCAGCAGGACCTCAAATAGCTGTATGGCCTCGCGCGGCACCGGCTTGCCGTCGAAGTAGCCTTCGAGGAAGGCAGCCTCGTAGCGCTGCAGCCGCTTCTGCTCAAAGGCGAGGCCTTGCGTCATGACCTGCAGCTTGTTCGTCTTGAGCTGGACGAGGAAGTAAGCAATATCCTCGTAGATCGGCGCCCGCCACTTGGCGAGTGTATCGATGACGGTGACCCGTTCGCCCGGCCCAACAAGGATGTTCCGCGTGGTGTAGTCGCCGTGGGCCAGCCCCATCGGGAGCTTCTCCGGCAGCAGGCGCTGGGCCAGCCGGGTCGTCCGCGTGGCGACGCTGTCGAACATGGTGCGCTCGCCTGTTTCGGCGGCGAGAAAATCCGTGAACTCGCCGATCAGAGCGATGAAGTCGCTGCGCGTGTCATGGCGGGTGCTCACATCGTCCGTCTTTGGCAGTTGGTGATACGCGCGCAGCCACGCGCCGCTGTTGCGGAACAGGGCGTCGAGAGCCGGGCGCCGCCGCTGCATCCGGAAGCTGTGCTCCCGGCTCAGCAGGTTCGTCATGGGCCGGGCGTGCAGGGCTTCCATGACCAGGGCCTGCTGTTCTGGCAGAAAGTCGTGGGCGCGGATCGCGCCGAACCTCGGGTCGGCGAGGCTGTCGAAGTACTGCTGGATCTCCGAGAGAGCGAGGTACTCCAGCCGGACCTTCTCGTGGGCGGGGGTGAGGGTGACGAGGCGCGGGCGCCCGTTGCCGTTCGTGTCGTCGCGACGCTCGCGGCGCAGTAGCGGCACTTTGACAAGCACCGGGTACCGCGACTGGCCGCCACGCAGCTCAAAACGGTACAGCACGGATGCCGAGCGTGGCTCAACGCTGAGCAGGTTGGCCTCGACCGGCCCCTCCGCGAGGTCGGGATAGTAGACAGCCGCGTTGGCTGTCAGGTGGGTTCGAAACAGGTCAGCTTCCGAATATATGTCCATTACTTATATAAGAGCTAGGGACCAGCTACCTAACTCGCAGCATCAACCCCAGGGGGTGCAAAGAACCAGTAAAATGGTAACGGCTTACCTGCTACATGGGGCCTCGGAGCCGTATTGGGTTGATCTGCAGGCGGGCTGGGGGCGTGGGCGCGTGAACACAAAGCCCATGCGCTTTGCGAACATCAAGCGACGACAGCACCTTTGATCAGCGATGAATCAGAATGACTGCCATCAGTTGGCAAGCGCATTGTCGATCACGTCAGCCGCGAAGCCGGTTAGGGGATAGACGAATAGATTGTAATGAGTGCGTTGTGGCCGCTGTGTCCTGATAAGGTGCAGCAGAGTACCAGTTCAGGCTTCCAGTAATAACCTGCTCTTCACGCCCGACGTAACCAGTACTGTCTCCCCAGTCCGATGTGTTAGATAGCCCTCTCCCGACATCCGCTGACGATACGACGAAACATGAGAAAACGCGCCCTGCGTGCCGGAAAATGGTGAGGCGGAATAAATAAAGATGACAGAAACCCGGCACACAGCAGGCTATCGAGACGATAACCCGGATGTGCAATGTCTATGATATGTCACTTCAGAAGCCAATGTCAAGCGGGCAGTACCGAGGGGCCAGTTTCGCCCCCAGGAACGAACCCCCTCACACAGCCCCTTCAGGCGAAAAGCGCGGAGGGGGTTCGTGAAACTCGCCCGGCTGGTACCCGACTGGCGGCCTAGAACACCGGCTCCGACATGGCCCGCATGCCGATCATCAGGATGCGGGACTTGGGCGGCTGCTTGGCGGCGAACACGATCGCCTCGGCCACGTCCTCCGCGTCAAGCATCTTCTCGAGGTAAGGAGCGCCCTCCTCGCGGCCCTTGCCAAAGGCGAAGTGCGTGTGCGTGCTGCCGGGGGCAATGACCGACACCTTCACGCCCTTCTCGCGCACCTCGTTGTCGAGCGCCTGGCAGAAGCCGATCTGCGCGAACTTGGTCGCCACGTAAACCGCCTCGCCGCCGTAGCCGTACAGACCGGCCTGCGACGACACGGTGATGATCGAACCGCTGCCCCGCTCGACCATCTCTGGCAGGAAGGCGCGGGTGAAGAGGAACGTGCCGCGCATGTTCGTGTCCATCATCCAGTCGTACTCTTCGGGGCTGGTCTCAAGGATGGTGGCGTAGCGGCCCACACCGGCGTTGTTGACGAGGATGTCAACCTGGCCGAACTCGGCGAGCGCTGCCTCCTTGACCCGCTGTACGTCCTCCTCCTTCGCGACATCGGCTGGCGTGACGAGCGCCCTGACGCCCAGCGCCTCGACCTCAGCCTTAAGCTGGTTCAGGTCCGACTCGGTCCGCGCGACGAGCACGACGTGCACGCCTTCGCGCGCCAGCGCCAGCGCCGCGGCCCGGCCAATCCCCCGGCTCGCGCCGGTGATGACAGCTACTTTCCCTTTAAGGTCGGTGGACATTGAAGTTACCTCCAAGCGTACGAGGGGGATGCATTAGTGGCTGGGGCAGTACACCGCCCACCTGAATAAGTATACGCTGTGGGGGAACTTCCGCACCAGAAGCGGTATACTGGAGTAAGTACACCTAATTCCGGCTGCGCACTGACACCGCATACCCGGCATCGTGTGATTAAGAAAGAGCTTCTACAGCATGAAGATCGCGTTCTACGGGGACAGCCTCACCGCGGGGATACCCGGCGTTTCCTATTTCAACATCCTGCGGCAGCGCTTGCCCGAGCACGAACTGCTGAACTTCGGCCAGCCGGATGACACTGTGCTGAGCCTGTACCAGCGTATTGTCGAGGACGATCTGCTCGAACCGGTTGATCTGGCCTTCGTGTGGATCGGGACGAACGACATCCCGCAGGAACTGGACGGGTTCGTCGGGTTGATGCGGCGGCTGTGGCGCAAGTTCCGCTCGCAGAACCCCGGCGAGTTCAAGGAGTACTACCGCGCGCTGCTTGAGTTGCTCACGCCGTACGCGCCGCATCTCGTGACGGTCTCCCCGTTGCTCAATGGCGAGGACCTGTCGAACTACCGCAACCGCTACCTTGCCCGGCTTGGCCGGATTGTGCGTGACGTGTCCGGAGAGTACGCGGGTGTTGAATACCTGGATGTGCGGGCGTTGTTCGTCGAGCGGCTGGCGGGGCGGCGCCCAACACAGTGGCAGGCCAGCGTAGCAAACACGCTGCGTGACACGCTGCTGCGCACGGAGGAGGAGATCGATGAGCGGGCGCTGGAACGCGGCCTCAGCCTGACGCTCGACGGCGTCCACCTGAACAGCGTGGGGGCGCGCATTGTGGCGGATGCGTTCGAGCAGGTGATCGAGCGGGTGGCGGCGGCCAGACAGCACGAGGCGTGAGGGGCTGCGCTGCTGCTGGATTGATGATAGGCCCGCTGTCCCGGTAAAACAAAATCGCCGCGAATGAACTTCGCGGCTATCGACTCACGATTGGTAGGGGCAGGTCTAATGATGCGGTCGATGCGGAGCATCGCGCATCACACCTACCCCTATTCGATGCAGGACGTTGTTACTGCCACTTCAGCGAGCTGCGCGTCTTCCAGTAGACCTCCGGCGGCTCGCGCAGCGTGCTGAGCCGGTCGGCGATCTCATCTGTCCAGGGCACATCGAAGGCGGCGACGTTAGATTGCAGGTGATCGACGCGGGCCGCGCCGCTCAGCACGATATCACACCAGGGCTGGGCGAGCACGGCGGCGAGCGCCAGCGCGTCGAGCGTCGTGTTCAGCTCGGCGGCGACGCTCTCCAGCAGCGCGCGCTGCTCGGCAAAGGCCGGGTCGTTGTTCCGGGCGGTCAGCCGGCCATTCGCCAGCCCTTCCTTGATAATCACGCCCATCCCTGCCTCGTTGGCCTGCCGCAGCGCATCTCCGGCGGAGGTCTCTAGCAGGTTCCACGTCGCCTGCACAGACGCGAACAGCGGCTCCCCGCCGACGGTCACATCGATGGCGCGCAGGATCGTCTCAGCCTGTCTGGGGCCGCTCACCGAAAGCCCGATAGCCAGCCCGGCGTCGCGGTAGCGGCCAAGCTCGGCGAGCACGTCCTCATTCTCCAGCACGCCGCTCTCCAGCGTCGCCGAGTGAATCTGGTACAGGTCGAGGTGCGCCCCGAGATAATCGTCGCTCTCCTGCCGCTGGCGGCGCAGCACGTCGAGCGAGTGCTCCTTGACCTCATGGACCTCTGCATCGACGCGCCAGCCGGCGGTGTAGGTGTAGCCCCACTTCGAGCCGATCACCACCTCGTCAGGGTGCAGGCCCCGCGCCCGGAGCCACGAAGACAGAAAGGCCTCGGCGCGGCCATACGAGCGCGCGGCATCGAAGTAGCGGATGCCGGCGTTCCAGGCCGCGTCGAGAACCTCGTGGGTGCGGGCTTCCATTGCCTGCACGTCGTAATCGGCGTTGAGATCGTCGGCGTGCCCCAGGTTGATATACCCTGGCCGCCCGAGGGCCGCGAGACCAAGCCCCATCCGGGTGACGGTCAGGCCCGCCCGGCCCAGAACACGGGTTTCCATTGGCGTTTCCTTTCCCGCGAGATGCTCATACTGCTAGCATACAGCCTTTGGCCGTACTCAGCGACCGGGGCAGCAGCCAGGACAGGCGGGTTAGGGGTTGGTCACGGCGCGGGCGCTTGCGGGCCGGGAACCCAGCTCCACGCTGATCTCAAGCCGCTCGCCATCCCGCAGCACAACCAGGTCCAGCGTGTCACCGGGGCTGCTGTTCGCGACGATGGTCACGATCTCATCGAACGACTCGATCGGCTCGCCGTTTGCCTCGATGATCACATCACCGTGCACCGCCTCCTGGAAGCCGCTGTCGAAGGTAAGCGCCTCCCCGCCGCGCAGACCGGCTCGCGCCGCCGGGCCGCCCTCGACAACGGACACGATGTAAGCGCCGCGCTGAACCTCAAGCCCGAGCGCCTCGGCCATGCTCAGGGTGACATCCTGCCCCGAAACGCCGAGCCATGCCCACTCGAACGAGCCTTCCTCGATCAGCACCGGTACGACCCGGCTCACAATGTTCGAGGGGATCGCAAAGCCGACGCCTGCGTTGGCGGCGATGCCGCTGTCAGTACGGATCTGCGCGTTGACGCCGATGACCTCGCCACGCAGGTTCACCAGCGGGCCGCCCGAGTTGCCGGGGTTAATCGCGGCGTCGGTCTGGATGGCCTGCGGGATGCTGTAGGGCGTCGCGCCGGAAGGGATGGTGCGCCCGGTCGCGCTGACAATACCGAGAGTCATGCTGCTGGCGAGGCCAAAGGGGTTGCCGATGGCGACCACCCACTGGCCGGGCCTCACCGCATCCGAGTTACCGAGCGGGATCGGGTGCGTGTTCTCCGGCAGCTCCTCGACCTTCACAACGGCGAGGTCGCTGTCCGGGTCCATGCCGACGACTTCCGCCCGCATCTGGGTTCCGTCATGCGCGATGACGGTTACGATGTCCGCGTTTGCCACGACGTGATGGTTGGTGACGATGTAGCCGTCCTCGCTGATAATGAAGCCCGAGCCCTGCCCGGCGCCGATAAGACCCTGCCGGTTCGTCCGAATCTGGATGCTCACCACGCCGGGGCTTATCTCCTCATAAAGCTCCTCCAGCGATACACTTTCCAGCCCGCCCTGGGGGACAGGGGCGGCGGGCTGCTCGGCGGGAGCCGGGCCGTTGTCCCCGTCGTTCCGCAGGTCGATGAGCGGCTCTGCCATGGCATTGACTTTGCCGCCAGCCAGTTCAAAGCCAAGCAGCGGCGCCGCGACGAATGCCAGTAGTGCCGCCGCTCCAAGCGCGAGGATCGTCAGGATGCCGCCGGCCAGTATGATCAGCCCTCTACTACTCTTCATAACGCTTCCACTCCATTATCGACTGCGTCG
>Ga0134100_1001549_pt1 | contig 21078 bp, 19 predicted proteins | sample 11_taG_2_FD_94444 | JGI IMG/M metagenome (GOLD analysis project Ga0134100, IMG submission 94444) | Switchgrass degrading microbial communities from high solid loading bioreactors in New Hampshire, USA - 11_42_5_180_A3 metaG | ecosystem: Engineered > Bioreactor > Semi-continuous > Anaerobic >...
GGTGGCGTATTGTCTGGAGATCACCAATGTGGATCCAATAAAACATAATCTTATATTTGAACGGTTTTTAAATCCCGAGCGTATATCAATGCCCGATATTGATATCGATTTCTGCTATGAAAGAAGGCAGGAAGTGATTGATTACGTCGTAAGAAAATATGGGGAGGACCATGTTGCCCAGATTATAACATTCGGTACCATGGCGGCACGCGCAGCCGTAAGGGATGTGGGGCGAGCTCTTGCTGTGCCTTATAACGAAGTGGACAGGGTTGCCAAACTGATACCCATGATGCCTGGAAAGCACATTACCATAGGCGAAGCCATTGATATGGTTCCTGAATTAAAAACATTATATAATTCGGAGCCCAGAATTAGGGAGCTTCTGGACAATGCAAAAGTTTTGGAAGGGATGCCCCGTCATGCGTCAACACATGCCGCAGGTGTCGTAATATCCAGTGCGCCTCTTACCGAGTACGTACCGTTATATTGCAATGAAGGCCTTATTTCCACGCAATTTCCAATGACCACACTTGAAGAACTGGGCCTTTTGAAAATGGACTTTCTGGCTCTTCGTACCATTACAGTAATACGTGATACGCTTGACCTTATAAAGAAAGATAAGAACATTGAAATAGATATTGACAATATAGATTATGAAGATGCCAATGTTTATGAGATGATCACCAAGGGTGAAACTGCGGGGGTGTTCCAACTGGAAAGTCCCGGCATGACAAATTTTATGAAAGAGCTTATGCCCAGCTGCCTTGAAGATATAATAGCCGGTATTTCTCTTTATCGGCCCGGGCCTATGGATCAGATACCAAGATACATAAGGAATAAAAACAACCCTCAAAGTATTACATATGCTACTCCGAAACTGGAACCCATACTGAACGTAACCTACGGCTGTATGGTATATCAGGAACAGGTAATGCAGATATGCCGGGACCTGGCAGGTTATTCACTTGGCAGAAGCGACCTTGTGCGTCGTGCAATGGCAAAAAAGAAGAAAGAAATTTTGGAAGCCGAGCGTCAGAATTTTATATACGGAAGCCTTGATGAAAACGGCAATGTATCGATCCCAGGTGCAATTCGGAATGGAGTGCCGGAAAATGTTGCAAATGCTATATTTGATGAGATGATGGATTTTGGCAGCTATGCTTTCAATAAATCCCATGCCGCGGCATATGCGTATGTGGGGTATCAGACTGCGTGGCTTAAATACTATTACCCGGTAGAATTCATGGCTGCTTTGATAAACAGCTTCATGGGAAGCCTGGGAAAGGTCAGCCAGTATGTTATGGAATGCCGTAAAATGGGCATAAAAGTTCTTCCGCCGGATATCAACGAGAGTGAAAGTTCATTTTCAGTCAAAAACGGCATAATCAGATTCGGATTACTGGCGGTAAAGAATGTCGGAGCTAATGTTGTTCAAAACATTATCGAAGAGCGAAACAATAACGGACCATTTAAGAACTTTATAGATTTCTGCGAAAGGCTGGAAGGGAAAGAGCTGAACAAGAAAACCGTTGAAAGTTTGATTAAATGCGGAGCCTTTGACATTTTCGGCATATACCGTTCCAGACTGATAGCCAATTACGAAAAAATTCTTGAACGTGTATCACAGAAAAGAAAATCATTGATTTCAGGACAATTGTCATTATTTGATGTTGCCCAGGATATCGATGATACCGCTACGATTGAATGGCCACAGATGGCTGAATATGATTCCAAATTGCTTTTAGCAATGGAAAAGGAGATGCTGGGATTATATATTTCCGGTCATCCTCTGGATGAGTTTGCCGAAGTGATAAAAGATTTGGTGACAGTATATTCATATGATTTTGAAGTATCCGAAGAAGACGCCTCAAATGAAAGCAGACTGACTGACGGTACATTTGCCCGTATTGCAGGTATTGTGACAGATATAAAATCCATAAGTACCAAGAACAATAAAATGATGGCGTTTGTAACCGTAGAGGATTTATACGGTCAAATGGAAGTTATTGTTTTTCCCAATGTATACGAACGATATGCCCGTTATTTATCGAATGACAGTCAGATAATCGTTGAAGGAAGAATTTCTGTAAAAGAAGATGAACAGCCTAAGATACTGGCTGACAGGATTAATTCGCTGGAATCAGTAAAAAATAACGGGATATATTCGAATCATGCCGATACAAGGACAGAATATGGACATTATGATAGTAACGGGTTTTTAACCAATGATATACTGGGAAATAACAATGTTAATGATGACAATAAATATTATATGGTAGATAAGGATGAAAAGAATAAAAATAATAACTCAAATGCATCAAACAGCGCTTTAAAAGTATTGCTGGACAAAGAAATTACTGAATCCAAAAGAAAAGCTGCAATATCATTATTAAAGTATTTTGACGGACATCAACAGGCTCTGGTTTATATAGATGATCCCCGAAGGCCAAAACTAAAATTGAGTATACAAATAAGCGATCTCTTAATCTCTGAGCTTTCGGAACTTTTAGGCAAAGATCACATAAAAATATAATATAGCTTCTTTAATATTGTAATACTTGCACTTTGGATAAAAATAATATAATATGTTTTTGAGGTGATACATTGGAACGAAATGAAACCGACAAATCTTTTGCTGATTATATAGTTGTGGCAGCAGAAGAAAACGGCGTTAACGTAATTGGTCTTACGCGGGGAAAAGACACCCGCCTCCATCATACAGAGATATTGGATGAAGGTGAATTACTTATTGCTCAGTTTACCGAACAGACGTCTGCCATAAAAGTCAGAGGAAAGGCAAAAGTGTATTGCAGGCATGGTATGATTCAGTCCGGGAGCAAACAAGGAGGGCACTTATAATATGTGGACAGTCGTTTACATGGCACAGAATAAAGATATAGCAGAGAAACTCAAGTCTGTCCTTGAAGAGGGAGGAATTCTGGTAAGAATTAATCCTGTAAATAAAAAAGAGAAAACAGACGATTATTTTGAAGTTTCAGTTCCGGAAGCCGAGGTAGAAGAAGCTCACGGCATAATTATTGAAAAAGGTTTTTAAAAATTTACCCGTGTTTCGTTACACGGGTATTTTAAAACAGGCTTGTCAAATTCCCATCATCTAAAGGTTGATGGGTATAAATATTTTTCCACGAGTTTCAATAACTCGTAACCCGTTGGAAATCATAATTACTTATAGTTACTTTAATAGTTCAGGATTTTTAGGGAAATATCTTTATGTGGTAATTTCACTTTTTTAATCGGACAAGCATTTTTTGTATGAATAATTCTTAAGTTAAGTTATAATTCTTGAACTGTTAAGCGGTAATAACATGACATTACAGCGGGTATTGTCTTAATAAATAACCCAAACACAGGAGGAAACAATGAACCAAATCAATACTATTGCAGTTTTAACCAGTGGAGGAGATGCGCCAGGCATGAATGCCGCCGTTCGTGCAGTTGTCAGAACCGGAATATACAATGAGTTAAAGGTACTTGGCGTAAATAAAGGTTATGAAGGTTTATTAAACGGTGATATAGAAGAAATGACATTACGCTCAGTAGGCGATATAATCCAGCGTGGAGGTACGATCCTTCAGACAGCAAGATCCAAAGAATTCAATACACCACAAGGTTTGGAAAAGGCTATTTCTATGGCTAATGTTTTTGGTATTGACGCTCTGGTTGTAATCGGCGGAGACGGTTCTTTCAGGGGAGCCAAAGACTTGAGCCAGTTAGGATTGAATGTTATAGGAATACCGGGCACAATTGATAATGATATTGGCTGTACAGATTATACCATTGGCTATGATACGGCAATGAATACCGTACTGGATGCTATTGACAAAATCCGAGACACGTCATATTCTCATGAACGATGCAGTGTTCTTGAAGTTATGGGCAGGAATGCCGGCTGGATCGCTGTAAACTGCGGAATAGCCGGCGGCGCCGAAGCAATCATCCTGCCGGAAAAAGAATTTGATATTGACAAGGATATAATCATACCAATTATAGAAGGCCGTAACCGCGGAAAGAAGCACTATCTGGTCATAGTTGCCGAAGGAGTTGGAGGAGCCGTTGAAATAGCAAAATATATTGAAGAAAAAACTGAGATCACCACGAGAGCAACAATCCTGGGATATATCCAGCGGGGCGGTTCGCCAACCATTGCTGACAGAGTTATGGGCAGCCGTTTTGGAGCGTGTGCTGTTCAATGTCTTATGGAAGGAAAGAAAAATCGTATTATTGCGTTCAGAGACAATAAAATAGTAGATATTGATATAATAGAAGCTCTAAATATGAAGAAAACTATTGACAATGAGTTGATTGATCTGAGCAAAATACTGGCTTTATAAGGAGTCTTTACTTATGATAACAGAGACACGATTCCCTGTAAGATACGCAGAAACAGACCAAATGGGTATCGTACATCATTCAGTATACCCTATCTGGTTTGAATGCGGCAGAACTGATTTTATAAAGCACTACGGAATAGCATATAATGAATTGGAAGAACAGGGCCTGATGCTTCCGTTAACCCGGTTGACTTGTGAATTTAAAAATCCGGTTAAATACGGTGATTCAGTTTTGGTTAAAACAAGGCTGATAAAGGCGACAAAAGTGCGATTAATACTAGGTTATGAAATTTTTGCAGAGAATAAGGGCTTGTTATGCGTTAAGGGAAGCACGGAGCATGCATGGACCGCACCAAACTTAAAACCTGTTAATATTTCAAAATACAAACCTGAAATCTTTAAGAAACTGTTGCCAATGTATAATAGTGTTACGGGAGAATAAATTTTTATGAATAATATCGTAAAGAATGTTCCAAATATATTAACGATTTTAAGAATGATCGCGGTCCCAGTATTTATTGTGTTCATGCTTCAGGATATGAAATATCAGGCAATATTAGTATTTCTGATGGCTGAAACCACTGATGTTTTAGATGGATTTATAGCACGCCGTTTTGGTTTGATTACCAAATTCGGTAAAATTGCTGATCCTTTAGCCGATAAGATGATGCAGTTGTCTGCACTTTTTACATTTTCAGCAAAAGATATGATCCCCAGGATAATCCCATGGCTTGTTCTGTTCAAAGAATTATTCATGCTAATTTCAGGGCTTTATTTGATCAGAAAGAATTTTGACATGTCCAGCAAATGGTTCGGCAAACTAACGTCGGTAGTTTTGTTCATTGCCATAATGCTTGTTTTTATAGGAATTCCAAGACATATAACCGATGTAATCTTTTGGCTGTGTGTAGTAATGGCTTTATTTGCGGCATCAATGTACATAAGAAATTACTTTAAACAGGTTAAATCCGCAGGTACTAATGAATCATAGGCTTTCTTTGTCATACAGTTTAACTTAAAAAGAAAAAAGCGGGGATGTTAACTTACCCCGCTTTTAAATTTAATCACAGCAGTCGCCATCTTTATTGAAGAATAAGCAGAGGAAAATCAGAATAAAGAATAAAATTGTGCAATCTACATCACCACGTCTACCACTCCGCATAAACGGCACCTCCTTCCGGGTAGATTTAAATTACCCTACTGTTAATCGCAGCACTTGTTGTCATCACCACATCCATTGCAGAACAGGAGAAGGAACAGGATAATGAACATCAAAATTTCGCAATTGTTTCCAAAGTTGCATCCTCTTAATCCAAACATAATAAAAACCTCCCATGCCTTTTGAACTCAATATATTCTATTCTAAATGACACCAATGGGTTACAATACATGTTCTATGTTTTCAGACATTTGAATAATATTAAATAGCTGACAAGACCTTATCAGGGGGAAGAGGTTGTGGAAGAAAATTACAATAGCATTGTTTACTCGGGCTATTTGAAAGGGATTTTAAAAGCAGTGCTGGTATCTCTTACAGTAACATTAATAGTTCTATTCTTAACGGCGTTACTTCTTTGCTTCACCGATTTTCCTGAGATGTACACATTTCCGTCCGCAATAGCGGCAACAGTATTGGGGGTTTTTTCCGGAAGCTCCTTAGCTGCTAAAAAGAACAGGTCCAACAGTCTTCTTTCAGCTCTGCTTACAGCAATTTTATATGTTGTTATATCATTCATAATCGGCAGTATATTGGAAAGAAGAGTCATGTTTTCATTAAATACCGCTCTTTTTGCAGCAATTGCTTTGTTGACGGCAGCTATTGCTAGTATACTTGTTAACCGTACTAAAGCTGCCAAGAATTATAATAAAGGTTCTTCAGGTGTCCTTGATAAGCTCAGCCGAAAGAAAAGCGGCGGAGGATACCGTTTTAACAGTAGGAAACTGTGATATGAGTATATTGTCTTTTTTAGTGCAATATACTATAATAAAAGTGGCAAGAGTATTCTCGTATCTTGTCATTTTTTAATATAGTTAAAAGCAGGCCCATTATGATTCATATTTATATAGGTGATGGAAAAGGAAAAACTACAGCTGCTGTCGGTCTTGCAATAAGAAATTTGGGCTGTAATGGTATGATTTTTTTTGCCCAGTTTCTGAAAAGCAGAGAAACCGGTGAAATGAAAGTACTATCTAAATTGGATGGAATAACTTTTTTCAGGCCTTTTATGAGATATAAGGGATTTATTTTTAATATAGATGATAATAAATTCAAAGAAATAAAAGAAGATATTGAAGAAGGTTTTGAAGAGATTAAAAATATAATTTTCAATGATAAATTTACGCTGATAGTTTTAGATGAAATTCTGGATGTTATCGAATTAGGTTTTTTACGGGAAGAAGATGTTATTGATGTTTTTGACAAATTGCCTGAAACCGAATTCGTAATAACAGGCAGAAAAGCTACACAAGCTATGAAAGAAAGAGCGGATTATATTACTGTAATGAAAAAAGAAAAACACCCTTTTGATAAAGGGATCAGCGCCAGAAAGGGCATAGAGTACTAAATTAATTATGAAAGGCAAATTCAACATGCGAAAGAGAAAGCTGAATGCAAAAAGATTTATTAGCGTCCTGACAGTTTTTATAATCACCGTCATTTTGCTTATTATCGTGTTTAAGAATATTGATAAACTGAATATTTCAAAAAACGAACCGTCACCGACAGTAACCCCAACCGTAACGCTGCCTGTGACGGCAACTCCGGTACCAGGTTCAACCGAATCACCTTCGGTAACGCCATCACCAATACCGGAAGAGACTGAGAAGCCAGATGAAAATTTAATAATAAGAACCGATTATGAAAATTATTTACCAAACGAATCCGGTGAGATACCAATAATAATGTTTCATCGCTTCATAGAAGCTTATGAAGAAAATACTGAAAAGGAATACACAACTACATTCGCTGAATTTGAGGCGCTTTTGCAGACTCTTTATGACGCCGGCTACAGGCTGATCAGCATGGAGGACTTTATTGATTGTAATATTAAAGTTCCTGCAGGCACTATGCCGATGGTTTTCACCTTTGATGACGGTACTTCAGGTCAGTTCAATCTGATTGAAGAGGAAGGAAGCTTAAAAGTGAATCCGAAATCAGCGGTAGGCATTATGATGGCATTTAATGAAAAGCATCCTGACTTCGGATTAAAAGGGATCTTCTATGTTAATATGGATATAGGTGATAATACCTTCAAAGGCGCAGGAACATTAAGAGAACGTTTTGAGATTCTCCAGAGCCTGGGTTTTGAGCTGGGTAATCATACCTGGGGGCATGTTGATTATACAGAGCCAAAAAATAATTCTGCCCAGAGGATACAGGAGAGTTTAGGCAAGAATCAAGAGAAAGCTGATGAAATACTACCCGGACTAAGATTCTATTCGTTAGCTTTACCTTATGGAAGCCTGCCTGACAAAAATTTGTATCAATACTTGGAAAGCGGCTCATACAACGGGATCGATTATAAAAATGAAACTATAATGGCAGTCGGGGCAGAGCCTTCTGTTCCGCCCATCAGCAATAAATATAACAGTCTGTATGTCAGAAGAATACGTGCGCAGGGAAGAGTCCCGGTTAACGGGGATCTTACATGGTGGCTTCCTAGAATGACATCAAATCGTATGTTTATCAGCGACGGTGATCCAACGACTATTGTAGTGCCTGAGGAAAAGCAGGATACAATTGTTGTCGAGAGGCTTAACGGGAAAAAAATAATCACATATTAATATTTTTACATAAAAAACATTATCGGTGGAAACATTGATTTATGTTGCAAAATGATGTAAGATAGATATAAGAGTTTCCAGTTTACATTATTAAGCATAGACAATGTACTATTATCCCGATCCGGTAATATATTTTATTATCGGGTTGTGATTTTTTTTGCTATGTTGACGCTTTTACAATTTTTATAATATAAATCGTTAATGACTTGTAATAAAGCACTATCATAAGGATGAAAGGAGGCAGGCGGAATGTCAGTTGCAAAAGATGTAAAAAAACCGATGGATGACTATGAAGTAAAAAGAAAAGCCGTGAAGCTTGTGGTTGCCCATTTAAGAAAAAAGATTACCAAAGAGTATATGGGTATGCAATATCTTATCAATTGGCTTGATGAAATGGATGAACTCCTTATGAAAGAAGAATTTGACATCAAGGAATATTATGCAATGAGAAGACAATTAAATAGCGTCGTCGAGAGTACTTTAGACGAAGAAATGCGAGGTAAAATAAGGAATTCCTGGCATAGCTTTGGAAAAGCATTAGATAAAAAAGCGAAACCTTATTAAAAAGCCTCGATGTGTAAAATCGAGGTTTTTTAATTAATGGTGATATTAATAATAAGGGCTCTTCAGTGGTGGCATAAGGTAAATGATCAAAATACTGAAGAGCTTTTATTTTACCTGTTAATCCTTAAGCGCCTTTTTTGTTAATGATAAGAATCTTCGACTTTCGAAGCTGTCGCTAAGGAAAACAGTGGGGGACACACTTAGATCGTATGTTATAAGCTTAGAGAGTTTCAATAAAATTTCTGCCCATTTTAATCTGTTCAATTACACATTCTTTAGCGGGTCCGCCGGTAACTTTTCTTCCATCTACACAGCTTTTAAGGCTTATCGCATCGTATACATCATTTTCAAACTTATCAGAAAATGATTTTAATTCTTCCAAACTCATATCATCGATATTTTTGTTTTTTTCTATACAGTATGCCACCATATGGCCGATAATTTTATGCGAATCTCTGAACGGAATTCCTTTTTTGACCAAATAATCGGCAATATCAGTTGCATTGGTGAAACCGCCTTTAGCGGCATTATACATATTCTCCTTATTAATTTTCATGGTATCCAGCATTTTTGTAAAAACAGGTAGACAGAGCTTAACAGTGTCAACCGCGTTGAATATTGCTTCCTTATCCTCCTGCATGTCCTTGTTGTATGCCAGAGGAATCCCTTTCATCATGGTAAGAAGAGAAATAAGGCTTCCGTACACTCTTCCTGTTTTGCCTCGGACAAGCTCGGCAACATCGGGATTTTTCTTTTGAGGCATGATGGAAGACCCCGTACTATAAGCATCATCAAGCTCAATAAATGAGAATTCACCCGTACACCAAAGAATAATCTCTTCACTGAAACGCGATAAATGCATCATGATTATTGAAAGGCAGGAAGCCAGCTCTATTACAAAATCCCGGTCGCTTACCCCGTCGATACTGTTGACTGTAATATCGTCAAAACCAAGTTCCGAAGCCACCATTTGTCTGTCTAAAGGATATGTTGTGCCGGCAAGGGCTCCCGAACCCAAAGGCATAATATTTATTCTTTTAGCGCAGTCATCCAGCCTTTCAATGTCTCTTTTAAACATTTGGAAATATGCCATGTGATGGTGCGCCAGGGTTACAGGTTGAGCCCTCTGTAAATGCGTGTATCCGGGCATTATAGTATCAAGATTTTCTTCAGCAATATTCAGAATTGTATTAAGAAGGTCTTTTAGCATTGATTTTAGCTCTCTGATTTCATCCTTCAAATACATACGAAGATCCAGGGCTACCTGATCGTTTCTGCTTCTTCCGGTATGCAGCTTTTTTCCCACGTCTCCGATTCTGGAAATTAAGATAGTTTCAATATTCATGTGAATATCTTCGGCAGACACATCAAATTCAACATTTCCGTCCTCAATATCTTTAAGTATCTCAAACAGTGTTTTATAAATCAAATCAGCATCGGCTTTCGGAATAATTCCGCATGAGCCGAGCATTTTTACATGTGCCGCGCTGCCAAGTATGTCATGTCTGTACAACCTGTTGTCAAAATGTATTGACGAGTTAAAATCATCCATTAATTTGTCTGTATTTTTAGAAAATCTACCGCCCCAAAGCTTCATAATTACCCTCAATTCCAATATTAATCAATACACTGTCAGCCTTATGAAGAGCTGACAGTGTTAAATCGTAATACTATTTATTAATCTATAATATTGTTTCGTTTCTTCATATTTGCCTGAACTGTACATGGCAGGCCAAAGAGATTGATAAATCCTTCAGCATCTTTCTGATTATATACATTATCCTCTCCGAAAGTACATAATTCTTCATCAAAGAGGGAATAGGGGGAGGTTACGCTTGCAGGAATAATATTACCTTTATACAGCTTCAGTTTAACCGTTCCGGTGACATATTTCTGCGTGGAGTCAACAAAAGCTGAAATTGCTTCGCGAAGAGGTGTATACCATTGTCCGAAGTATACCAGTTCGGCAAATCTTTGCGCCACAAGCGCCTTGTAATGAGCAGTATCTCTGTCGAGAGTAATACTCTCAAGTTTCTGGTGTGCGGCATACAGGATTGTTCCTCCGGGTGTCTCATAAACGCCGCGGGACTTCATTCCTACAAGCCGGTTTTCCACAATGTCTATTATTCCTATACCGTTTTCTCCTCCGATTTTATTTAAGGTTTTCAAAAGATCAATAGGGGATAATTTTTCTCCGTTAACTTTAACAGGAACACCCTGTTCAAAATTAATTTCTACGTAAGTAGGCTTATCAGGAGCTTTTTCGGGTGTTACCGACAGCTGAAGCAGCCTGTCATACATAGGTTCATTGGCAGGACTCTCAAGCTCAGACCCTTCATGGCTTAAATGCCAGATATTCCTGTCACGGCTGTAATTATTGTCTTTACTTACCGGTATGGGTATGCCCCTGGCTATAGCGTAATCAATTTCTTCTTCTCTGGATTTAATATTCCATATTCTCCATGGAGCTATTATTTTAAGATGGGGAGCAAGGGCTTTGATGGTAAGCTCAAAGCGCACCTGATCATTTCCCTTACCTGTCGCACCGTGACATATGGCAGTAGCACCTTCTTTTTCGGCTATTTCAACCATTCGCTTTGCAATAATAGGTCTGGCAAAAGAAGTACCTAAAAGATATTCGCCTTCATATACAGCACCGGCTTTCAGAGTTGGATATATAAAGTCGGTAATAAATTCTTCTGTTAAATCTTCGATATAAATCTTGCTTGCGCCGGTTTTTATGGCTTTTTCTCTTAATGGTTCCAGTTCTTCGCCTTGTCCGACATCTGCGGCGACGGCAATTACCTCAGCATCATAGTTTTCTTTCAGCCATGGAATGATTACTGAAGTATCAAGACCTCCTGAATATGCAAGAACTATTTTTTCCTTACTCATTAAAAATCTCTCCAATCTGTGCTAAAATTAATCTGATACAAGTTAATTTTATACCAGTAACGTTTATACATTCTTTTAAAGATAAAGATTTTATAAGTTTTGGCTTTTATAATTATACAATACTATGTATAAATATTCAATACCTTGAATAGAATTTTGTATATTGATACACAGATAAAACAGAGGTATACCAATGAGAATAATAGGAATTGATCCGGGTTTTGCAATTACCGGTTACGGGGTAATTGATTACATAGGCAACAGGTTTTCTATAATTGATGTGGGAGCCATTAATACAGAAGCTGGCCTTGAACTGTCGGACAGATTATTGACATTAAGCAACAGTCTCGATGAGCTTATTATTAAGTATAAACCTGACGCAATGGCCGTAGAGGAACTGTTTTTTAACACAAACGTCAAAACTGCGATTAAAGTTGGCCATGGCAGAGGAGTCGCGCTGTTGGCAGCCGCAAGAGCAAATATAAAAGTTTACGAATACACTCCTCTCCAGGTTAAACAAGCTGTTGTTGGTTATGGAAGAGCCAAAAAGGAACAGGTACAGCAAATGGTGAAAGTGTTGCTGAACCTGGAGAAAATCCCAAAACCGGATGATGCGGCTGATGCTCTTGCCGTTGCTATATGCCATGCACATTGCAGCGGCTCGTTTAAAGCGATTGATTTTCGCTGATGATGGCTTGTTGATGTTATGGTGAATAGTTGCAGAATGAATAACAGCAGGGTTTTATAATAATACCAAATAATATAAAGAGCCGGTTCTGTTAACAGAACCGGCTTTCGTATTGGCTGCGGATTAAGGATTTGAACCCTAACAAACTGATCCAGAGTCAGTCGTGCTACCGTTACACCAATCCGCAACAATTATGTTTTGCATGGGAACAAAATTACGGTGCCGTTCCATGCGGCGATTATCATTATAATATGATTACAAACTGATTTCAAGCCCTAATTTTTATTTTATATAACATCAAGGGACAATAATAAACAAATAGAGCTGTCTAAATTATGTACTAATTCCATACCCGAGCAACTAAACGGCAAGATTTCTTACATCTTATCCTATCCGTGAGTTGACATAACAATTTAAGACAGCTCTTCATTATCGAAATTAAACCTTAACTACCCAATTAAACGGATCAGGCAGTTTCTTATACTGGATGCCTGTTATATTATCGTACAGCTTTTGAGAAAGTTCGCCGATTTTACCTCCGTTCAGAATAAGCTTTTTATCATTCCAGCAAAGCTCTCCGATAGGTGAGATCACAGCTGCAGTACCAGTGCCGAACGCTTCTTTCAGAAGTCCCTTATCAGCAGCATCATAAATCTCCTGAATAGAAACTCTCCTTTCAGAAACATTCATTCCCCATGAACGAAGAAGCTCTATACAGGATTTTCTCGTGATTCCGGGCAAAATACTTCCGTTAAGAGCAGGTGTTACCACTTCGTCATCAATAACGAAGAATACATTCATTGTGCCTACTTCTTCGACATATTTTCTCTCAACACCGTCAAGCCATAATACCTGAGTATAACCTTTTTTTGCTGCCATCTGCTGAGCTTTCAGAGAAGCTGCATAGTTGGCGCTGGCTTTGGCCTCACCGAGCCCGCCCTTGACAGCACGGACATAATGAGATTCAACATAAATTTTAACGGGATTAAGCCCTTCTTTATAATAAGCTCCGACAGGTCCTGTAATGATTATAAACTGATAAGTGCTTGAAGGATGTACTCCGATATGGGGCTCAGTTGCTATAATAAAAGGACGAATATAAAGAGATGTGCCGGGAGCATCAGGAACCCAGTCCCTGTCAATATCGATCAATTTTTTTAAAGCTTCCAGAGCAAAGGCCTCATCTATTCTCGGAATGCATAAAGCGTCACAGGAATTGTTCAAACGCTTAAAATTTTCATCAGGTCTGAAAAGAACTATTTCATCGCCTGTTTTATAAGCCTTGAGACCTTCAAAAATGGCCTGCCCATAATGGAATACCATTACAGCAGGTTCGTAACTGATTGAACTGTAGGGAACAATTCTAGCATTATGCCAGCCCTTACCTTCTTTATAATCCATAATGAACATATGGTCAGAAAAAATGTTACCAAAGGCAAGATTCTCAGGCGCCGGCTTTGATTTAGGATTCTTTGTTAATTCTACTTTTATTTCCATATCAACACGCTCCTTTGATAAATTAGTTTACACCATTATAATGTAAAAATCTATAATTTTTTCGACATAAATACAATATACAATCAATTGCCTGGCATTTAAACATGTCCATATTGAAACAAAAGTTTTGTATGCTGCATATGCTGAAAATATATCGGCTAGGAGTGTGAAACCATGGAGATTCATGTAGTCAAACCCGGTGAAAGTGTTTACTCTATTGCAAATCTTTACGGAGTACCATGGCAGAATATAGTTTCAGACAATGAACTTGAGAATCCTGATCAACTTGTAGTAGGACAGACTCTGGTTATACTTCAGGGAAACAGGCAGCATGTGGTAAGGAGAGGAGAGTCCCTTTATCTTATCGCTCTGCAGTATCAAGTTCGTATAAACGATATCATAAATGCCAACCCTCAAATTACAAATCCTGCAGTCCTACAGGTGGGACAGGTTATAACAATACCACAAAGGGATATCCGCTTCGGTCCTATACAAGTTAACGGCTATGCTTTTCCTGATATAGATATGGAAGTACTCAGAAAAACACTGCCCAACTTGACATACTTAAGCATATTCAGTTATCAGGTCAACGCAGACGGAAGCCTGGATACCATAAATGATTTACCGCTTATTCAGGCCGCCCGTTCCTTCAGAGTAGCTCCTTTAATGGTTATTACGAACATTGGGGAAAACGGCGGTTTTGACAGTGATCTGGCAAGCACGATACTTGGAAGTACTGCAATTCAGGATACTCTTCTGGACAATATTGTACGTGTATTGGAAGAAAAGAATTACAGCGGGCTTGATATTGACTTTGAATATATTTATCCCAGCGACAGAGAAAACTATAATAATTTTCTCAGAAGAGTAGTGGCAAGACTGCGTCCCTTAGGATACAGCATAACTACAGCGCTGGCTCCTAAGATAGCTGCCGACCAGGAAGGGTTATTGTATGAGGCTCATGATTATCCTGTGCACGGAGCATTGGCCGACCATGTAATACTTATGACTTATGAGTGGGGATATACTTACAGTCCGCCCAGGGCTGTAGCACCAATAAATGAAATTCGCAGAGTTCTCAATTATGCCGTAACAGCAATACCTCGTGAAAAAATATTTATGGGTATACCAAATTACGGATATAACTGGACTCTTCCTTTTGAAGAAGGATCTGCGGCTCAGACGATTTCCAATACCGGCGCGGTAGATTTAGCATATGAAGTGGGTGCCTGGATCAGTTTCGATCCTATCTCCCAGGCGCCGTTTTTCAGGTATTATGACTCAGACGGAAGACAACATGAGGTTTGGTTTGAAGATGCCCGAAGTATACTGGCTAAGCTTACTCTGGCCAACGAATTCAAAGTAGGCGGTATCAGCTATTGGACAATTAACAGGTACTTCCCGCAAAATTGGCTGGTTTTGAATTCTATATATGACGTTGTAAAGGTTCTATGAATGATAAATATAAAATAAGGTATACCCTGTGAACAGGCACAGGGTATTATTCTTTTCTATTATCAAAAAACACGTTTCAATCATAATTATCGTGGAAAATATAATTAAATTTTACGTTAAACAAAGGATATTAAATGATTATTTTATTGGGGGGGAGGTACTATTTGATGGAACTGGATACAAAGTTCGAAAAGATAATTAAGGGACAAGCACAATACAAATCAGCAAATCTTGGTTTAAATCTTTTAATTTCAAGACTCCAGCGTAAATATTCAGAAAATGGCTCATCGGATGTTCTAAACAGTTGCTTGCATGAGATGAAAGCTTTTTTTGCAAAGTATATGAATATCTTAAAAACTGACATTGAACAAATATCACTGCTGTAGGGGGTAATAACATGTTTATATCACTTGAAGAAACAAAAATATTAATATCTGCAGGAAAACTTTTACACATCGCCGGAGATGAAAAGCTATTAAACCAATTGCCAAAGGGAAATTGGATTGGAGGTACTACACCATATTTCATTACTGATAATGGCGGAATTACCAGCGATGACAAATTGTTTGTCAATGAAATTGATTTTGCTTTAGATTTTAAACTGTCAGAATACGATAAAAATAATATCGAAGAAATCACAAAAAACGCTTATGATAATGGAGTTACATTATTAGTAATGCCATATGCAAGTGATGTAGCCGTTAAATATTCCAAAGAAGCTCCAAATTCAGAGGAATTATTATTAACGCCAATCGTAGGATGGATCTCGGGCTTTAATCTCGAAACAGGCGGAACAGCTAAAGCATATAACGGTAATTTTGGTATCGGATATAATGATAAAGCCGTTGCGCTGCACGTTAAACTGCCCGATAATAAATTTGCTTCAATCGGTATAATAAATATATTTGATTATGATGAAAAATCCGATAAAATTGAATTTTTTGAGGATAGTCTTTCAGTTAAAAAATGTTTGGTAAATGGCAAGGAAGTTATTTTCGAAAAATATCTGTCGGAAAATAATATCGATACACAATTGCCGCTTATTTCAGACTACAACAGCGTGTTGGTAAATGTATCAATCAAATCCGTTTCAAAAGATAACAATACAGTAGATTTATATGCTCCGGTTTTTGCCGGAAGAGAATATCGATTCGCCAGTCCTGTTGGTGATTATCATGAACGCTTCAAACGGTTTCTGAAGGAATATGAAAACAATAAACCGTTCTTCTCTTGTAACTGTATTCTCAATTATCTGTATGGTAACCTGGAAGGAAAGGGTACAAAGCCTTTTGCAGGACCGGTTACATTTGGTGAGGTAGCCTATCAGCTATTGAATCAAACCCTCGTATTTGTAGAAATAATTGAATAGATTTAATAGTGCTGCAAATGGCCGGGACCCCGAAAATAAGTTGTTTTATATTAAATAGTAAAGCCCTGTGTATCAGCCACAGGGCTTTATTTTATTATTGGAATGTTTAAACAGTCCTCCAATTGGTATAAATTTATTGTTACAGTCAGTTGGGGGGCTGGTTGGAATGCGTAATATTACGGACCTTTTTTCAGAAATTAACGAAAAAATCGGTAATAGAAAGATATTATTATCCATAAGACGCGGGCTTACATACATGATTCCTTTGATACTGCTGGGATCATTTGCACTGGTTATAACAAGTCTGCCGATACCTGCATACCAAAAATTTATGCAGGATGTTTTCGGATCTGAATGGGGAAATATACCATCGTATATCCAGGACAGTACCTTTGGGATTCTTTCTCTGATAATGATTATATGTATCAGCTATTCACTTGCCGAAGAATATCAGACAGATCGTTCAAATTATGTAAATCCAATTATTGCGGCATCAGTGTCATTAGCTTCATTTATCGCAATTTCCGGTATTAATAAGGAAGGTTTTTCAATTGCGAATTTTGGCGTAATAGGCGTTTTTGCGGCAATAGTAACTGCTGTCAGCTCAACGTGGCTTTTTATAAAACTAAGTTCAGTGAACTTTCTAAGAATCAGAGCTTTTCCTGACGGGGCTAATTCGGCATTCAATTATTCACTGATATCAATTATTCCTGCAGCAATAACCGTAACAGTATTTGCAGCATTAAACCATTTGTTTACCGTATTGTTCGGCGTTTCACATATACAAAGCTTTATTTCGGATTCATTAAACTATCTGTTTAACAAAATACAATCGCCTTTATTAAGAGGGATACTTTTTATTGCTTTGATCCATATATTCTGGTTTTTCGGCATGCACGGGAATAATATACTTGAACCGGTGGCAGAGAATATATTCATTCCGGCTCTTTCAGTAAACAAAACATTAGTTGATTCAAATCTTTTGCCAACTGAAATATTTACGAAAACCTTTTTTGATACATTCGTTATCATGGGCGGGTGTGGTTCTGCTTTATGTCTCATAATAGCGATTCTGCTTATTGAAAGAAAAAAGAACCAGCAGAATCTTGCCAAGTTGTCACTTGTTCCTGTTATATTTAATATAAATGAACTTATTGTGTTCGGTATTCCTATAGTATATAATCCGATATATTTAGTACCATTTATTTTTGTTCCCATACTTTTGACACTAACGTCATACCTGGCGATGTTTTATGGCTTGGTTCCATATACAAGCAATTTTGTAGAGTGGACAACTCCTATTTTTTTAAGCGGCTATTACTCAACCAATTCTATCAGGGGAAGCATATTGCAGTTGTTCAATCTGATTCTTGGGGTAACCTGTTATATACCATTTGTCAAACTGGCTCAGAAAATATCGGATTATCAAAATAAAAACAGTTTGAATAAAATATATGAATTCTACAAACAAAATGAAGAGCGCGGGGTAGTAATACCTCTGCTTAACCGTTATGATCATATAGGCAGTATATCAAGATTTTTGGCTGACGATTTGGAAAGCAGCATTAGTAAAGAAAAAATAAAGCTTTTTTATCAGCCCCAGGTGGATTATGAAGGTAAAGTTATTGGATTTGAAGCATTATTAAGATGGAACCATGATAACTATGGTTTTGTTTATCCACCTTTAATAGTTGCGCTGTCAATAGAAGCCCAATTAAACAACAAACTTGATTATTGGATACTTGATACGGCATGCAAAGATCTAAAAAGAATGAGTGACATGGGATACGACAATATATCGATGTCGGTAAATGTTTCCGTTCATCAACTGGAAGACACCAAGTTCTGCAATAAACTTGAAGAGATACTGAATAAATATAAGATCGACCCTGGCAGGCTTAAACTGGAAATTACCGAGCAATCCGCCCTAAGAAGCGGCAATAAATTGATTGATAAGATAAAAGCCATAAAAAGAATGGGCGTAAAACTGGAGATGGATGATTTTGGCATGGGACACAGTTCTCTTATGTATCTGAAAGAGTATGAATTTGATACCGTTAAATTGGACGGTACACTTGTCCGGGATATTACTACAAATAAAAGCTGCAGAAAGATTATATCATCTATTGTTGACTTAGGCAGAACACTTAATTTTACTGTTTTGGCCGAATATGTAGAAACCGAAGAACAGAGAGCTATACTCCATAATCTTGGCTGCAATCTGTATCAGGGGTATTTATTCAGTAAGGCAATACCGTTTGAAGATGCGGTAAATTATATTATGAAGGCCGAAAAACGTTATTCTGATATTAGAATATCAGTGTAGCATTCTATATAATTGTCAGGAATATAAAAATAATTTGTTTTTTATAAGTCTTTTCCTGATCATGGGACCCATGATTGCAGCAATTATTATTTTAATAATATCTCCCGGAATAAAAGGAATAACACCAATGCCTATGGCTGCAGGCAACGTCATATCGGCCTGGTATGACAGCCATATCGTACCAAAAGCATAGCATACTGCTGTGCCTGATATCATGCCCAAAACGCATAAATACCATTTGTTAATAAATTTATCAATAAAAATCCCGGAGATAAATGTCATAAATACAAACCCTATAATATATCCTCCCGTTGGGCCCAATATTTTTGCCAGTCCTCCTGAAAATCCCGAAAAAACAGGAGTACCAACCAAACCAATCAATATATAAAGCAAGATACTCACAATGGCTTTCTTTGTACCGAGTATGTAAATAGTAAAGAATATTGCCAGGTTTGTAAAGGAAACAGGTACTAAACCTACAGGTATTGATAAAGGTCCCAGTACGCATATTACTGCAGCCATTAACCCAATGATCGTCATCTTGTAAGTAAAAGATTTTTTCTCCAAATTATCTTTTCTCCTTTATTTTCATTTCGCAGGTCTGATTACTTTTAACTTTAAATAGCATTTATCAAGAAGTATAAATGAATAAGATCGATATTGTCAACCTATAAAATAAATTAAGTTAACATAAGTTATTCTTCAAGTTAGAAATTTTTCTCCGCCTGTCAGGTCTGCGCCGGTCAGACCATATGACAGATTGCCTGAAACTATTACTAAGGCTGAAGGATTTACTTCAGCGGATGTTATTAAAATTTCACTTACCTTTCAGGCTATGACAACTCCTTTCTATGCCACAGTATATACGCTGCAATTGCAGTTTTATATTATAATGGTATTGAATACAATTTTGCGATATTGCTTGCAATCATTATATCCAAACATATATCATAAGGTTGATAAAGATGATTAGGTACAGGCCTCTGGCTCTCTTTCGTTAAAAAATAATTGAATTACAAGACAGCGAATAGGGGGGCAGAATCAGAAAAAGATAAAGGCAGCGTTTTTTGGTCCTGTTAAAATTAATATAGCAATATTAAAAGATTTTATGAAGGAAGGCAATCTGTATGTTCAGAAATAAGGTAGTTGTAATTACTGGCGGAGCCTTGGGAATAGGAAAGTGCATAACTCAGGAATTTGCAAAAGAAGGCGCTAAGGTAGCGTTTATAGACAAAAACCAGGCAGCCGGAGAAGAAACAAAAGCCGGCATATTGGAAAACGGGGGTGATGCTCTGTTTTTTGCCGGTGATTTAGCCTTTGAGAAAACTCTTAAAGACTTCACAAAAAAGGTTATTGAACATTACGGGCATATTGATTATCTTATCAATAATGCCATGATTACTAAAAAAGGCATACTGTCCGGTTGCGGGTATGAAGACTTCAACGAAGTTCTTCGAGTGGGAATCACCGCCCCATATATTCTTACAAAACTGTTCCTGCCTTATTTCAATGTGGGTGGGGCAGTAGTCAACATTTCCTCGACCCGTGCTTTTCAATCCCAAAAAGACACCGAAAGCTACACTGCTGCCAAAGGCGGCATAACAGCCCTTACTCATGCACTGGCAGTAAGTCTTGCAGGCAAAGTCCGTGTAAACTCCGTTTCGCCGGGCTGGATCGACACAGGAAGCACATATGATAAAAACTATATACCCAAATACTCGGAGGCTGATTTAAAACAGCACCCGTCAGGACGGGTCGGGCACACCCCATGGATATTGTAAGAACCGTATTTTTCCTGTGCAATGAAGATAACAGCTTTATAAACGGTCAGAATATCGTGGTTGACGGCGGAATGAGCAAGCTCATGATATACACAGAGGATTACGGCTGGCATTATGAAACATAAACGTATGGTACTATGTAATACAATACAGGATATTCGAACTAAAATGTTTTGGTGATCCGGGTGTTAAATATTATTTCAAACATTATAATGATGATGTATCTATGGGAAGATAGAAAATTTAGTCAAGTCCAAATTTGTGTGTAAAATACCTCGGTCATCAAAGCAGTAGCTAATCAAACAATAGCCTAAGCGTTTATGCCGCGAAAGCTGTTGACAATGAGTACATGGCATGTTAGGCTGTTA
>Ga0134100_1001568_pt1 | contig 20907 bp, 16 predicted proteins | sample 11_taG_2_FD_94444 | JGI IMG/M metagenome (GOLD analysis project Ga0134100, IMG submission 94444) | Switchgrass degrading microbial communities from high solid loading bioreactors in New Hampshire, USA - 11_42_5_180_A3 metaG | ecosystem: Engineered > Bioreactor > Semi-continuous > Anaerobic >...
AATCCTATCAATTCTTGCGTATAATCATTATAGGGCATGGGTTAATCTCCTTTCAAAATGGGATGGGTGTAACTCCATTTTACTTGAGATTTCAACTCCATGCTCTCTTTATTTGCAAAAAAAAGTTGGAGTAACGAAGTTGTTATCACTTCGACACCCCAACATTTATTATAGAACCATAATTATTCCGGATTCCCCTGCCGCTATTTCTTCAAATTCCTGGTTAGACCAGGCATAAATCAGATCTGCGCCTTAACCTTTTTCAGTTTTGCAAACCTGGGCAGTCCGTCTTCCATCGGCGGTGACGATTCACCCTGTATTAGCGGGAGGGCGTAATCGATAAAGGCCTGGGTCAAACCTGTCCCTTCGTCGTTAATCCATTCTCTCGGTATTTTCTTTTCGGCGTTTGCAACTTCGGACAAATTGACAATTGTATAATTGCATTTATATTCAGGCGTGCTGGCCCGCTCGTAAGCAACCATGTGATCGGTGACTCCGGAAACGGCGTATTTGACTGCCATTCTGCCTGCATTGAACGCTTCTTCGACATCTGTTTTGGATGCGCAGTGAGATGCGCAGCGCTGCAACAGGCTGAATTCAATGGCGCGCGCTTTACAGCCGAGTTCCTGTTTGAGCTTGCTCGCAAGAACCTGTGCCGTGCCGCCGAGCTGTGCATGACCGAACGCATCTTTTTCCTTTGCGAGGTCCGAACCGTACTCCGAAATATATCTTCCGTCTTTGTCCTTAATTCCTTCGGACACGGCTATAATTACTTTTCCGTTGTTCTTTTCATATACCTTTTTTACATCGGATATGAATTTATCCATATCGAATACGATTTCAGGCAGGTATATTAAATCCGGGCCCGCTCCTTTATATGCAGCCAATGCGGTTGCAGCCGTGAGCCATCCCGCGTTTCTTCCCATGATTTCAAGCACGCATACCATGGGAGTATCATAAACGCGCGCATCGAGATAGACTTCCATCGTTGATATCGCGATATAGCGCGCTGCGCTTCCGTAACCGGGACAGTGGTCGGTTGCGGCAAGATCATTGTCTATTGTTTTCGGAACGCCGATCACGCGGCATTCATAACCTACTTTCTGCATATACTTGCTGACCTTGTTGCAGGTATCCATTGAGTCGTTACCGCCGTTATAGAAGAAATAGCGGATATTGTATTTTTTGAATACCTCCAGCAGGCGTTTATAATCCGTATCGTCCTTATCGGGATCGGCAAGCTTATAGCGAACGGAGCCCAATGCTGAAGAAGGGGTTGTTTTTAACAGTTCAAGCTCTTTTTCGTCCTCATAACCGATATCATAAAAATTCTCTTCGAGTATCCCTCTAATTCCATGCGCGGCCCCATATATTTTCGGTATGCACTCCTGCTGCAGTGCCTCGGTAAAAACACCGGCGGCACTTGCGTTAATTACGGCAGTCGGACCGCCTGACTGGCCGAATATAGCATTTCCAACCAAATTAGACATTTAAACTCCTCCCGTAACACCTATAGCGTTTTTTTCAGACACTAATATACCATAAAGAATTTTTAAGTGCAATGAAATTCCAGCACACTTTGATATAAAACACTATTCCCGCGGGTCCTGCTTTGCGGGTCGAGGCATTGCTGCCGCGTTCCGGTTGGTACGCGGCTTTACTTCAGGTGTTTTGCTTCCTTGGGTGACAAAGCACAGACTGGTAACACGCTCCCGTACTGTATTCACACAGCGGTCAACCGCCTGCTTTTTGGACAGTTTTGCATAAACCGGTGTTTTTTATGCACGGATCTTCCGATATTCATAATAAACGAAGTGAGGTTTCTTTTTCGAGAGAGTGAAGTACAGTGGCTGGAAAGGTATTGATTAATATTGAAAACCGCTATGTTAAAAGCGTTGTTTTAAAAAGTCTGTATGAACGGAACTTTGACTTTATTGAAGTTCTGGATGAGAATGACCTTATGCTGAAGCTTGATATTTTCCGTGAGTCTATTCTTTTTTACATAATTGAAATAGATTCGCGGGAATATGAAGCACAGTACAGCCTAATTAAAAAGTTAAAGTCGGATATCGCTTCGCCCGGGTTTTCAATAATGGCGATTATCCATGAAGGCACGACCGAAATTGTCAGCGGGGCTAAGGATGCGAAAATTGACGATGTCTTCCTGATTCCTGAAAAACGGGAATTACTTCAGAATGCATTTAACAAAAGACTGGATCAGTTTATAAAAAAGTTTCCCGCGCCGGAAGTTGTCAATCCTGAGTGGATAGAATACAGGAAGAACATAGTGTCCGCATTTTCGGAAAATGACGATTTGAAGCGCGAGATCAAGAGGGCGGGAAGAGGGAAATATCCCGTATCATTTGTTATGGGCAGGATTTTCGGCACTGAGCCGGAAAAGATACGGGATTTTTATCGCAGGTTAAAAAACGTTTTGCGCGATACCGACAGGATTATGAATTATGATTCCCGTACTTTTTTCATAGTCTGCCCGTTTACGCCGAAAGAAAACCTTGCGCAGGTTGAAAACAAAATAAGAGGGACATATGAACAGCTTTTCGGAAGGAACACGCTGTTCAAAAGGCTGGATATGTACGGCGCGACATATCCGAACGACGGCAGAAGCGTTGACAAGCTTGTGGAATTGTGTGAAAAGGGCGTCCATGACAGCATTGTAATATCAGGGATACGTGAGCCTTTGAATGAAATGAGCAGGGAGCGCCTTGAAGAATACAAAAGAATGCTTCGTCTTTACAAGGAATAAATGAAATACCGGTTATATATTCCGCGCCTTTTTTCTTCCCGCGAAAAGGTATAAAATCAATGCGGCCAGCCACAGCAGCGATACTGCGTACTTCCATAAAGGGTTAATGGGAAGAGGCGTAAAATATCCTTCCGTGATTCCGGCCAGTACGAACAGCGGTATTGTTCCCAGAAGGAGAAACAATGCTTCCTTCCCGCCTGCTGCAAAGGAACGCCTGCGGGAACGCAGACCGGGAAAAATTATTGACCGCGCGATTAATAATCCGGCTGCGCCGCAAACAAAGACGCAAAACAGTTCAGGCACTCCATGGGGAAGGATCAGCGACCAGAAAATGTAACCCATTCCCCTGTTGACGGCGGCTGCAGATAAAGCGCCCAGCAAAAAACCGTTTTGGACAAGAACGTAAACCGTGCCTATTCCGAAAGTAATTCCGAGCGCAAATGCAAGTATTCCCACCTGTATGTTATTTGTAAAAATGACGACGGAAGCTATCGAGTAGTTCAGGTTAGTATTTGAGCCTATGGAGTTTTCGTTTAGCGAATTCATATATTCCTCAGGTATGAAGGACAGCGCGTAATCATCCCTGTAAATAGTAACGGCGAAACTGAAAAGAAAACTGAAAATGAAAATACCCGCGGAAATGAAGAAAAGCAGCGATGCTTTTCTAAGTTGTTCAGGAAAACCGCGCGTAAAAAAGCGTATAATTTTCGAAAGGCTTTTTGTCCTTGAAACAAAAATAGCCTGGTGAGCCCTGGCGACCAAACCGTTAAGGTATTCAACGGTGTTTGTGTCGCCGTAACGTGTTCTTGCGATTGAAAGGTGCCCGCTTACCGTCTGGTAAAGAAAAAGCAGGTGGTGAAGCCTGTCCTGTCGGGCGGCGTCCGTTGTCTTGAAATTTCCGTGCTTGAGTAAGTCTTCAAGCTCTTGCCAGGTTTTCCGGTGTGTCTTGATAAAATTGTTTTCGTTCATCAAAATACTCCCGCAGCTATTTTACATTATAACCATTTTATCAAATAGAGTTTTTTGATACAATGTTTGGTGGAAAGTATTAGTCAGGAGATGGAATAATGCGAAACGTTTTAAGTATCCGTACGCCTGAAAACGTAAAGCTCGATTTCGAGCTTGCATCGGTAGGTTCCAGGGGCGTTGCGGTTTTAATCGATATGCTTATACAATATACGCTTATCCTGGCGGCGGTGCTTGCATTATTGCTGATTGCAGGGAAAGAATCCATTAATTTGCTTTTCGCCGAGGATAATACGTTATATATTGTTATTTGTCTTCTTATTATTTTTATAGTACAGTTCGGGTATTTCCTGCTTTTTGAGTTTTTTATGAAGGGATCAACATTGGGAAAGAAAATTGTTGGTCTTAAAGTTATGATGGCAAACGGTGAGCCTGTTTCATTCTCCGCCTGCCTTATTCGCAATTTTATCCGTATTGCAGATATGCTGCCGGGTTTATACCTGATTGGCATAATATCGGTTCTTTTTACAAAGCGATACATGAGAATAGGGGATTTGGCCGCTAATACCGTCGTGGTTAAGATAAAAAAGATGGAGGAAGGGATTGAAAGTATCGACGGGGCAATAAGTTTATCGCAAAAGCCGAACCTGACTGCAAAAGAAGAGGCTCTGCTGACGGAATACATAAACAGGAGAAAAAATCCGAAGAATCCTTTGTCATCCGATATTCTGGAATCCCAACTGTATAATTATTTTTTCAGGAAATTCGGACCGGTTCCGAACCTTCCCGACAATTTTTCCCGACGGGTATACCTTGATAAACTGCTTGAGTTTTTAAGCATAAATACGGACAAGTATCAGGCAGAACTATAAAAAAAATATGGCATAAGATATTTGTTTTGTTTGAGATATATTGTATAATGATAATTGTTGTGTATACAAAGTACATCAGCAATAAAATCCTGTTTGTTCAGGAACGGGGCAGACATGCTATGATTGAGGATGATCGCTTCCGAATCATATAAATGCAAGTACAATGCAAATTAGTGTCCAATATTTAAGGAGGGAGATATAATGTCGAAAAAAACGATGATGACGATGGACGGTAATGAAGCTGCGGCATATGTAGCATATGCTTTTACCGATGTGGCCGCTATTTACCCTATTACGCCGTCTTCCCCGATGGCGGAACATGTTGATGAATGGTCCGCTCATGGGAAAAAGAATATTTTCGGGCAGAGTGTCAGAGTAACCGAAATGCAGTCGGAAGCAGGGGCGGCAGGAGCTGTTCACGGTTCTCTGCAGGCTGGTGCCTTAACAACAACGTTTACTGCATCGCAGGGACTTTTGTTGATGATTCCGAATATGTATAAGATTGCTGGAGAACTTTTGCCCGGGGTTTTCCATGTAAGTGCCCGTGCGGTGGCATCGCATGCGCTTTCAATTTTTGGCGATCATACCGATGTTATGGCTGCCAGACAGACAGGCTTCGCTCTTCTGGCTTCAGGAAGCGTTCAGGAGGTTATGGATCTTGGCGGCATTGCCCATTTAAGCGCAATAAAATCCAGGGTTCCGTTCCTGCATTTCTTCGATGGTTTCAGAACATCGCATGAAGTGCAGAAAATTGAAGTTATTGATTATAAGGTATTTGAAAGCCTTATTGACAAGGATGCGCTTCGTGAATTCAGAAACCGCGCATTAAATCCCGAGCATCCTGTTACGCGCGGTACTGCCCAGAACCCTGATATTTTCTTCCAGGCAAGAGAGTCATCGAACAGGTATTATGATGCAGTTCCCGATATCGTTGCCGCATACATGAAGGAAATATCGAAAATAACGGGAAGGGATTACAAGCCGTTTAATTATTACGGTGCTCCTGACGCTGAAGATATCATTGTTGCGATGGGTTCGGTAACCGAGACAATTGAGGAAACCGTTGACTATCTCAACTCTAAAGGCTATAAGGTCGGAGTTATAAAAGTTCGTCTGTACCGCCCGTTCTCAGAGAAATACTTCTTTGATGTAATGCCGAAAACAGTGAAAAGAATTGCTGTTCTTGACAGGACGAAGGAACCGGGCGCAATAGGCGAACCGCTGTATCTTGATGTTATAAACGCGTTCTATGACAAGCCGGATAAGCCGCTTATCATTGGCGGACGTTATGGTCTTGGTTCCAAAGACACAACCCCGTCACAGATTAAGGCTGTTTATGACAACCTCAGATCCGATAATCCGAAGAAGGTTTTCACTATCGGAATTGTTGATGATGTGACGAATCTTTCGCTCGAAATAAAAGAAAAAATTGTTACCGAGAGCGAAGGAACCGTCCGCTGCAAGTTCTGGGGTATGGGTTCCGATGGTACTGTCGGAGCGAACAAGAGCGCTATTAAAATTATTGGAGATAACACCGATCTGTACGCACAGGGATACTTCTCATACGATTCAAAGAAATCCGGCGGCGTAACGGTTTCGCATCTCAGGTTCGGGAAGAACAAAATACGCTCTACATATCTGATCGACGAAGCGGATTATATCGCATGCCACAACCAGGCTTATGTAGACAATTATGATTTAATCGCCGGTTTGAAAAAAGGCGGGATATTTGTTTTGAACTGCCAGTGGAGCGATGAAGAACTTGAGACAAGACTTCCGGGGCATTTGAAAAGGCAGATTGCCAATAACGATATCTATTTCTACACAATAAACGCGACCGACATAGCGAACGAAATAGGTCTCGGCGGTCGTATAAACATGATCATGCAGGCTGCGTTCTTTAAACTCGCGAATGTTATTCCGGTTGAAGATGCGGTGAAGTATCTTAAGGAGTCGATAGTTGAATCATACGGCAAGAAGGGCGAAAAAATAGTGCAGATGAATTACATGGCGGTGGATAAAGGTATTGAAGCGCTGCATAAGGTTAATGTGCCTGAAAGCTGGAAAACCGCTGATAACGTAACGAAGACCGAACAGGAAGATCTGCCTGATTTCGTTAAAAACGTAATGAAACCGATGAACGCGATGAAGGGTGACGAACTGCCCGTAAGCGCTTTTTCGGGAATTGAGGACGGAACATTCCCGCAAGGCTTGTCTGCGTATGAAAAACGCGGCATAGCGGTAACCGTTCCCGAGTGGCAGAGCGACAAGTGCATACAGTGTAACCAGTGTTCGTTTGTATGCCCTCATGCTGTAATTCGCCCGTTCCTGTTAAATGATGAAGAGAAAAATAACGCGCCCGAAGGGTTCGTTACAAAACCTGCGGTCGGTCCGCAGTTGAAAGGGCTTAACTACAGGATACAGGTAAGCGTGCTCGATTGTACCGGGTGCGGAAACTGCGTGGACGTATGCCCTGCTAAGGAAAAGGCTCTTGTTATGAAGCCGCTTGCTTCGCAGATGAAAGAGACGGAAAACTGGGATTATGCTACGAAGTGTGTTTCGGTGAAGGATAACCTGATGCCTTTGACGACAATTAAGGGAAGCCAGTTCGCACAGCCTTTGTTCGAGTTCTCCGGCGCCTGCGCAGGATGCGGCGAAACACCGTATATTAAAGTAATTACGCAGTTGTTCGGCGACAGGATGATGATTGCGAACGCTACGGGATGCTCTTCAATCTGGGGCGGTTCGGCGCCTTCGACCGTATACTGCACAAACAAGGACGGCAAGGGTCCGTCATGGGCAAATTCACTTTTCGAGGACAACGCCGAGTACGGCTATGGTATGGCTCTTGCGGTAAAACATATTCGTGAAGCCATTGAAGCCGATATGAAAGCGCTTATTTCGATGGATATACCGCAGGCTTTGAAAGACGCATTCCAGGCGTGGATTGACGGAAAAGACGACGCGGATGCTTCGAAGAAGGCGACTGCAGAAATAATCTCCGCCGTTGAGGCATATAAAGCGGATAACGCCGAAGCGAAAAAGCTTATAGATTCGATCATGGAAAAACGCGATTACCTGGTTAAAAAGTCGATCTGGATCGTCGGAGGAGACGGATGGGCATATGATATCGGGTACGGCGGACTTGATCATGTTCTCGCTTCCGGTGAAGATGTCAATGTTCTCGTATTTGACACCGAAGTATATTCAAATACCGGAGGACAGTCGTCAAAAGCTACTCCGACCGCTGCCGTTGCGAAGTTCGCAGCATCGGGTAAGAAAGTTAAGAAAAAGGATCTTGGCCTGATAGCGGCGACATACGGTTATGTATATGTTGCGCAGGTAGCTATGGGTGCTGATAAGAACCAGTTTTTGAAAGCCATCATAGAGGCTGAGAAATATAACGGTCCGTCCCTGATTATTGCTTATTCACCGTGTATTAACCACGGTATCCGCGATGGCATGGGTAAGAGCCAGGCACGCTCAAAACAGGCGGTTGACTCCGGGTATTGGCACCTGTGGAGATATAATCCGGAACTGAAGAAGGAAGGCAAGAATCCGTTTATACTTGATTCGAAAGAACCGACGGAAGACTTCCTCAAGTTCCTTGACGGTGAAGTGCGCTACACTTCATTGAAAAAGACATTCCCGGATATTGCCGCAGAGTTGTTTGCAAAAGCCCAGGAAGACGCAAAAGAAAGGTACGAAAACTATAAGAGAATGGCCGGGAATTAAAGCCGTAAAGCAAAAACCCTCCGGTTTTTCCGGAGGGTTTTTTATAATTTTTTACTCAAAAATTTTTTGATATGCGGCAAGATCGAGAAGCCTGCCGAATTTCTTTCCGACTTCGCGGTAATGCCCGCATTTTACGTACCCGTTACGTTCAAAAAGGCGGATGCTTTTGCTGTTTTCGGTGCAAATTGTTGCAATAAGGACATGAAATCCCATTTTACGCGCGTAATCTTCAATGAATCGCAGTGCGTGTCCGCCAATGCCTTTCCCGCAGAATTCCGGTTTCAGGTATATCGCAACCTCGCCGGTATCGTTAAAAGCTTCGCGTTCGCTGTGCTTTCCGAGAATTACATACCCGGCGACATTACCGTCCAGGCGTATTAAAAACGCACAGTTCCTTTGGTTTGTGAAAATGACAAGGTTTTTTATTTCATCCGTATTCAGAACATGGCAGTGAAACGTGTAAGTAGTGTTTAATACATAGTACGAATATATTTCGGCAATATGCTCAAGATGACTCGTGTTAACCTTTTCAAATGTAATATCCATTTCATACCACCTGTAATTCCTGGTTTTTCGGGGCTATGCTTAAGTTTGCTGTTCGCCGAATCCGGTATATGCTTCTCAACAATTAATTATAGTTTACATTTTATTATGCCGCAATAAGCCTGTCGCCCGTCGTCACCGAAATCACCCGAGCTACCCGCTGAGCTTTCGACACTTTTCCCGCGGGTCCTGGCTCGGGTGTTTCGTTTCCTCGGGCGACAAAGCACATACCCAACAGCACGCTTCTGTTCCTGTACTGTTTTCACACGGCGGTCTCCATATCCCGGGTCGCTCATTTACCCGCTCCACAGTTGCCTGAAGGCAGCAGGGCGTTGTAGTGTGTCGCCCGTCGTCACCGAAATCACCCGAGCTACCCGCTGAGCTTTCGACACTTTTCCCGCGGGTCCTGGCTCGGGTGTTTCGTTTCCCCGGGCTGCAAATGGAGCTCCTTGATGATATTATTTTGCAATAGAAAATGAAAAAAATATGAAACAAAATTGCGGGTTGAAACGTCTAATTTAATTGGCAGCATAAAATGAATGATAAATAATAATTAAAATTGGTATTTCACAAAGAGAGTTTTTTTGTTTATAATAGTTAGTATTGTGATCGAAATTATGGTAGTATAATGCAGGGAACTGTAAATTTTTCGAATACAGATTTTAACACAGAAATATATAATATATAAATCCGTGAAGTATTTTTATTAATGTTATAAAGGAGACAGGTTGCGACATGGGCAAACAGAGGATTTCCAAAAGAGGAAAAAGATCAGACAAGCATATTATTGTCTGTGCGGTAATTGCTATCGTTATTTTAATGGGAATATTGTTCAGAGCACAGATAGGCAGCATGTTTCGAAGCATTTTCGGAGGTTCCGGAAGCGGGAAAGATACCGAGCTTACCGGCACAAACATAATCTTTGAGGTTGGAAAAAGCTATTCGCTTGAACATATAGATTCAAATGTTTACAAAATAACGGACAGAAAAGGGAAGTCCGTGAAGTTCGCCGAACTTGAACAGAACGGAAGCGAGGTAATATTCCAGGATAAAGACGGAAGACGCCATAAGTTCTTTGTTTCCGAATCGGCTATGTATCTTGGAACCGAAGAATAAGTCCCGGTTTGGTTACGCGATGTATGTACCTGAAAAAAGTGAAAGCGCAGCCGCAGTACAGGTAATTAACAAAATACTTGTCAATATACCGTTTATCATTATCGCTTGCATCATTCCCGTAATTCGCTGGCATATACGTGTTATGCATAATGAAGAAATGGGAATGGTCCTGCTGAAAACAACGTGGTATGATGATTATTTCCATTTAATAAAAGCTGTTTTTCTGTTATCTGCCGTTTTTTTAATGCTTATTATATTTCTGCTTAAACGGGACACGGATATTCGTTTTCCGAAGGTATTTCTGTTTCCCGTTTTTTATTTTGTCTTTGTTCTGCTGTCGACGTACTTTTCTAATTACCCTATTTCCGCGTTTTTCGGAATAATAGATCGCTATGAAGGATGCCTGACGCAGTTTTGCTATATTCTGGTGCTCATTTTTTCGTATTATCTGATCCGGGATTTGCGGCAGTATGTTGCAATAACTAAACTTATGCTGATTGCATCGGTTATTGTCGCGCTTGCCGGTATTCCGCAGTTTACGGGAGTAAATGCCGCAGAATCCGCATATGCGGTTTCATCGACAATCGGAAATCCGAATTATGTTGGAATGTATTCGGTTATTATGCTTCCTGCTGCGATGTCAATTATGTTGCATGAGCATAGTTCCGCCAAAAGAGCCTGTTACCTGCTTCTGTTTATTGGATCAGCGCTGTTTCTGCTTTTCGCGTCAATGTCCGGGGCGGCTTATGCCTCCGCGTTCGCGGCTGCTGTATTGTTTGCCGTTTTGATGCGCAGGGAAATTATTAAGCGTTATAAATGGTTCTCAGCGCTTTTGGTTTACGGAATACTTATATTCCTTTTATTGAATTCGTATTCTAAAGGCTTGCTGCTGGAGGAATTGAAAAAGACGAATCCGTTTTACAATACGAATGGGAATAAGCTGTATTTTGAAGATGTAAGCCTTTCCGGCGATTCCGCGTCTATTAAGACAAGCAGGTGGACTTTGAATATAAAATGCGATGAAAGCGGGTTTGGTTTTGGTGACGAGTCAGGGCGGCCTGTTACGGTCCATAGGGATAATGAACTGCAAAAGATCGGATTTTCAGACGGGCCTTATTCGGGCATAACCGGTTTTTTCAGGGAAAATGAAGAATTTCAATGGCTTATGCTTGATATTGAAGGCAAGGACATAGAGTTTGTAAAATATGAGGGTAAACTGTATGTTGTCGGTTATAACGGACTGATAACGGATGTCGAATACCCGGAGACCTTCGGGTTCAAAGGCAGGGAGTCATTTGCGTCCGGACGCGGATATATATGGTCAAGGGCGCTGCCGCTGCTGAAAAAAGCCGTTTTTTTAGGCTACGGCCCCGATACGTTTACCTACATATTCCCGCAGAACGATATAGCCGGTAAACTGAACTACGGCGCTATATGGGTTATCATCGGCAAACCGCATAACTGGTATCTTCAGATTGCACTCGGTTCGGGAATTTTATCACTTTCTTTATTGCTGTGTTTTATAGTATGGTTTATTATAAAATCAATGAAACTTCTTATAACTCGTTCGGACCGGAATGACAGCGGCGGGGCAGGCGGTGAAAGGATAATAATCGGCGCGATATTGTCCGCCGTTATCGCGTATCTCATTGCAGCGATATTTAATGACAGTGTTGTTGCGGTATCGCCGATTTTTTGGATGATGCTCGGGTTCGGCACACGGATGCTGGAAACAGCGGAACAGAATATACAGATTATAAAAGACGGAGGGTCATAATGAAGCTTGTATCTTGGAATGTAAATGGAATAAGGGCTTGTATCGGAAAAGGATTCCTGGATTTTTTCAAAACGGTGTCCGCCGATGTTTTCTGCATACAGGAAACAAAAGTACAGCAGGGACAGGTTCAACTGGACGTAGGTGATTACTATCAATACTGGAATTATGCTGTCAGGAAGGGTTATTCGGGTACTGCCCTTTTTTCAAAGAGAAAGCCGCTTGCGGTGACGGACGGGATCGGCATTAACGAGCATGACAGCGAGGGCAGGGTCATAACGGCTGAATATGATAATTTCTATGTTGTAACGGTATATACGCCGAATGCACAGCACGAACTGGCAAGGCTTGATTACAGGATGGAATGGGAAGATGCCTTCAGGGCATATGTAAAAAAACTTGACGGTTTAAAACCTGTAATTATCTGCGGGGATATGAATGTCGCGCACAACGAAATCGATTTGAAGAACCCGCAGTCAAACCGCAACAACGCGGGATTCACGAATGAGGAAAGGGGAAAGATGACGGAACTGATAAACGCCGGTTTCACCGATACGTTCCGTTATTTGTATCCTGACAGGGAAGGCGCATATACATGGTGGTCGTACATGTTCAGGGCGAGAGAAAAGAATATAGGCTGGCGTATTGATTACTTCCTTGTTTCGGACAGGATAAGGGATAGAATAAAGGACGCGGTTATATATTCCGATGTAATGGGTTCGGATCACTGTCCGGTAGGACTCGAAATTGACATATGAGTTTTGCGTTACTTCTGCCAGATACTCGGCTTTACCTTCCCGACGAGTTCAATTGACAGCATGTCGACGAGGCCGTTGAATTCCGCGGTATAGCCCGGGCCATGCTTTATAAGCGGTATCCTTTTTGATGTGAAGCCGTTGTTTTCCCAAACGAGAATATTTACGGCTTCGAATTCGTCACCGGAGTAGAACAGCCTGAAATCTGTCGCGTGCATTTCTGTAATATTCGCGTTATCCACGGAAAGGGTTTTCAGCTTTCCGCTGAAAGCGTATCCCGTGTTTGATAAATACTTGCATGAATTAAAATAATAGACATGCTCGTTGTCGTAGCTATATGTTTTTTCTTTGGCGTTATTCTTCCATGATTCGTCAATAAAATTCCGCATTGTGTCCGTTGTCACTCGCGAGCCGCAGAAGCCTGAAAATATGCTGTTCCGCGTATAGGAAGGAAAGTCATACCATATATTCCCGAGTAAAATAATTGACCGCTCCGGTATATTATTCAAAAGACCAGCGTCAATTGCCTTTTCCGCAACAAGCCGGAGGTATGTTGTCTGGTTTTTGTACTGGAGAACTTTCCTGTTTTCCTGCATTACGAAAAGATGCAGAAACAGCGCAAGCAGCACGGCCAATGCGGTAAATACTGTTTTTACGGCTTTCGGTTTTATATGCCCCGAAATGAATTCGTAAAGCAGAAAAAACAAAAGAACAAGTCCGAAACGAATAATGTAAGTTGTCAGGTAGCCTTCACCCCACTGAAGGTTTTGCTGATATTTCCGGGATATGCCTATTATAACTGCCGGAAATGCTATAAGCAGAAAAGACAACCCGATAAGAAATCTGGTTCCGGGAAGCATGAAGTTTACCCTTTTTTTATTCATGACCAATACCGGCAGAAGGTAAATGAATACAGCAGCCGCGGCAATGTCACGGAAAGTGATTCCCGATTTGAAGCTGTTAAGGAAAGAGCTTAATTTGGTGCCCGAATATAAAATCAAACCTGAAAAGCCGGGCAGTGCGGCAGCCGCCTGTTTTACCGACGTTATTGCTATTTTCACGATATCAGGGCTGAAATTGATTCCGTCATATGAATAAACGGCATTCATTGAGAAATAAACGTAAACGAGAAAGCAGGATACCGCCGCCGCAAAATACGGAACGCTCGTTATTACGGTTTTCTTAATCCTGTCCTTTCCGGCATCGCTGAACAAATAAAAGGCGGCAAGCGGGTAAACCAGAACCATGGGGTACGATGATTCATATGTCAGAAGGCTTAATACGAAAAGAACCGTACTGAGCGTTATATAACCTCTCTTTCCCGTATCACGATAATTTTTCAGAAAAATCAGCGATAACGATAAATAAATGACAAGCGTTTGGATGAACATATAATATCCAATCGCGGCATCGTCGTACCGGGACAGGCAGAAAAAAAGAGCGGGAAAAAGAACAAGCACCGCATAAAAAAGCCTGTCCGAGCCCGAATAAGTCCTCGCCATGAGCGCGAAACATAAAACGGCGAGGATGTTCATAACAAGAATATAAATCCTGTATTTTGTTATCGTATTTAGAAAGTAAAACATAAGAAACCGTTGCAATATGTGTGCCGGGAAGAATCTTCCGAGCTTTACGATGTAATAATCGATCTGGCTGGCTATTAACCCGTACAGGTTTTTATTTTCATACTGCATGATTGCGCGTATATTCATGGTCACAGCATCATCACCGTAATACCAGCACGAGAATACCGGATAAAAGCATAAAAGCATGAACCCGGCAAGGGCAAAATGAGCCATATGCCTGTTGAAAAAATTCACTGCCGGATTATTGTCGATGTCCATTGAAAAATCACCCCGTATTATCATTGCACGGTATATGTGAAATATTCCCTGCCGGTACGTTCCGCTTCGCTTATGAAAGCCCGTTGTGCAGTTGTTTTTGAATAACGGAACAAACTGCTTGTAACTGCTTGTACTAAATTTTAATATCCGGCATAAAATTGAAATAAGGTTCTTGATCATATCTGCAACCGGGAGGCGTCCGCGATGGAAGCAGTAAGAGTTATTCCTAATAATGTCGGGTACAGAAAAAAAACAGCCGGGCTTACTTATCTCGAGGCTAAAAAGAGGCAGGAGCTTTACGGGAAAAACACTCTGCAATATAAGAAGAAGCGATCATGGATAGTTATTCTTCTTTCACAGTTTACGGATTTCATGGTTCTTGTTCTGCTCGGTGCTACGGCGTTATCGATGATTATGGGAGAGATCACCGAAGCAGTAACGATTCTTGCTATTGTCCTTCTGAATTCGCTTCTGGGATTTTACCAGGAGATTCATACCGAAAGAACAATGGAAGCTCTTGAGCGGCTTGCTGCACCGAGAGCAAAGGTTTTCAGGGACGGTGAGCTGTGTGAACTGCCCGCGGATGAGCTTGTTCCGGGTGATTTGATTCTGCTTGAAGCGGGCGACAGGATTCCGGCAGACGGATATCTTATAGAATCAAATGAACTTCAGGCGGATGAGTCGCTTCTTACCGGCGAATCGATGCCGGTCATGAAGAACGCCCTGCCTGACGGCATGGTTTTCAGCGAAGAGAAAAGAAAAAAGAATAATATATGCGTTTATATGGGCTGTACTGTAGCGGGCGGAACCGGAAAGGCCGTCATTACCGCAACGGGAATGGATACGGAAATGGGGAAGATCGCGCATATGATCGAACAGGCGCAGCCGCACGATACCCCGCTGCAAAAAAAGCTTGAAACACTGGGGAGCAATATAGTAACAGCATGCTTTGTTATTTGCGCAATAGTATCGATAACGGGTATTATCCGCGGCGAAAATGTTTTTTCAATGCTGCTTGCGGGTATAAGTCTGGCTGTTGCGGCAGTCCCCGAAGGCCTTCCCGCGGTTGTCACAATCGCGCTTGCTCTTGGGGTAGGAAGAATGGTCAAAAAGAACGCGCTTGTAAGGAAGCTCCCGGCTGTTGAAACACTCGGATGCGCAACGGTAATATGCTCGGATAAAACGGGGACGCTGACTGAAAACAAAATGCGCGTTGTGTCCGTCTACAGCGGCAGAACAAGATATCAGGTTACCGTTGATAAACGGCAGCACAAAGGCAGGATTACACTCCAGGGAAAACCGGTTGATCCGAAAAAACTGACGGGTTTGGATCTAATGATGACAACCGGAATTGTTTGCAGCAATGTTAAATTGCAGGGAAGGGATGACGAACATCCGGACAGCGAAGGCAGCGATGCTTTTTTCGGTGATCCTACCGAGGTCGCTTTAGTGCGTATGGCTGCCGAAAGCGGTTATGACCTGGAAATGACCTTATCGGGATATCGCAGGATCAGAGAAATCCCGTTTGATTCGAACAGGAAAATGATGTCGGTCATATGCGAAAGTCCTTCAAAGGAGAAAATTATTTTTTCGAAAGGCGCGCCCGAGGTGCTTCTTAAAAAGTGCACACATATTCTTGTCGCGGATATGGAACGCGCTATTATGAATTACGACTTCGAGCGAATATTGAGGGAGAACAACCGGATGGCACAGAACGCGCTAAGGGTAATCGGCATGGCTTGCCGCGTGATTACCGATGAAAAAGATATTGCCGGAAACCCCGAGTATGGGCTTACGTTTATCGGTCTTGCGGGAATAATGGATCCTCCCAGGCCTGAAGCGTATGACGCGGTTGAACAGTGTAAAGTTGCCGGGATAAAACCCGTTATGATCACGGGTGACCATAAAGAAACGGCGCGTGCGGTAGCCGCGGAATTAAAAATCATAGAAGAAGGCCAAAACGTTATTACGGGCGATGAGTTGGAAAACATGAGCGACAGTGAGCTTAAAGAGCGGCTTGAGGATACTTTTGTATTTGCGCGCGTCCTTCCGAAACATAAGCTGCGGCTTGTCAAGGCATATAAAGAAAAAGGCCATATTGTGGCAATGACAGGTGACGGGGTAAATGATGCGCCTGCTGTAAAAGAAGCCGATATAGGAGTTGCGATGGGCTGTTCTGGAACTGACGTTACGAGGGAGGCGGCGTCAATGATACTTATGGACGACAATTTCTCGACAATTGTCGCCGCGGTCGAAGAAGGACGCAATATATACAATAATATACGAAAGTTTATACGTTATCTTTTGTCGTGCAATATAGGGGAAGTTCTTACGATGTTTCTCGGCATGCTTATCGGCATACCCGTTCCGCTGCTGCCTGTTCAGATCCTGTTCGTAAATCTTGCCACCGACGGGCTCCCGGCAATTGCCCTGAGTATGGAGCCGGGAGATAATAATACTATGCAGCAAAAGCCAAGGGATCCTAATGAACATATTTTCTCGGGTTTGTGGAGATTAATAGTTGTTCGTGGCATTTTTATAGGTGTGTCCTCATTACTGTCATTTTTAACGGTATATTCAATGTCGGGCAGTGTGGAATCCGCGAGAACGGCAACGCTAGTTACCCTCGTTTTGAATCAGCTGATACATGTTTTTGAATGCAAATCCGAAACAAAGTCAATATTTGAAATACCGTTCCTTAACAACTTGTGGCTTATAGGCGCCGTCCTCGTTTCCGTATGCCTGCTTTCGGGTGTTGTATATCTGCCGTTCCTGCAGAAACTGTTTAATACGGTTTCACTTTCGGCCGATCACTGGCTGCCCGTTGCGGGGTTCAGTATTCTCGCGCCGGTAGTAAGTTCGTTATTAACCAGGCTTTTTAAAAACACTTTTTCTTCCTGATACCTTTTTGAAAAGGTATGAATCAATATAGCCGATACCGCTGTCTTTTGCGCGGGCGATAAAGAATTTTTTGATTTCGAGCCGATGTTCATCGTACATCTGAATGCTTTCGAAAAGTTCTTTATATGACTCGAAAAGTTTTATTTTCATGCTTACAATGTTTTTCAGCGTGCACTGCTTCTCGACAAGGCTGTTTTTGTTTTTTACATAGAAATATACCGGTACGTTTAGTGATGCGAAAGTTTCTGAATATCTTATGTAGTCAAGGTTGAACAGGAAGTCCTCGCACCAGCTTATATCGGTGCAGCACGATATCCTGTTGGCCGTTACGATATCCCTGCGGTAAAGCTTATTCCACATAACGCCGTAATAGAAATTTGCCGGGGCCTTGACCATATGCGACAGGAATTCTTTTTTGTTCATAACCTTTTCGGTATCAATATGGCCCTTTTCGGCCTTTTTATCATTAATGACCCTGTAAAAATTGGCTATTACCATGTCGCACTGAGTTTTTTGGATCTTTTCCACCAATGATTTTGTTGAGTTTTTCGGTATCCAGTCATCACTGTCGACAAACTGCAGGTATTCACCCGATGCGTTTGATATTCCTACATTCCGGGTATCGGATACGCCGGAATTGTCCTTATCTACTAAAACTATCCGTGAATCCTGTTTTGCGTATTTTCTGCAAATATCCATGCTGTTATCGGTACTGCCGTCATTTACGATTATTATCTCGGTATTTTGATATTTCTGGTTTATTATGCTTTCAATACACCTGGCCAATGTCTTTTCGGAATTGTAAACCGGTATGATAATGCTGACCAACGGTAAGTGCATAATGTATCCTCCAAAGTTCAAAATCTGAAGCAGCGGCATATACCTGTATAAGTCAGATACATGCAATAACATTAATATTATATCATGAGTTTTAAGAAAATCGTAAGATTTTCACCTGGTGAAACCGGGGGCAGCCGGGTATCGGCTGTATAAACTCATGATACAATGTTCTCGGGCACCCGTCCAAAATCTGTGATTTCGGCAACGGGTGAGGTTATTTTATCATGTTTTTTCGTTTCCTTGAACACCGAAGCAAATATCAAAATTGCTTACTATTTATAATTTGGTGTCCATACTTGTGATATGGTATATTTAGCTTATCAGGGAACTAAATCACAGGGGGCGAAGCTGTGGATTTATGTAAAAAAACCATAGGCAAGATCGGTCTTGTCCTTGAAAAGACTGACTCTTATTCGTCGGACGATACTGAAACAACGGTATTTTGCCTTTATATAACAAATTACTCTGAAAAGAGAATTACCGGGAAAATTATTCTAAGGACTGTTCCGCCTGTGGCGATACTTCCCGGGGACGATATTATGATGTCGGTAAAGCCGGAGGGTACTATTTCAATGGAATTCAAGGCTGTAAAGCCGGTAGATTCGGAAACACCCGGACTGCTCGTAATAATTCAGCCTGACGAAGGAAACGAAATAACCGCAAGATTTGAAAAAGAATAATTTTGTTATTGAATTTACCCTTCAATTTGGTTTATAATATAAACAGGTTTATGATATAAACCAAATTGAAGGTGTCATTATGGATGAATTTAAAAATACCGAAGAACTGATAAAAGATTTACAGTTCATTAAAGAAGCAGTAAAGAAAAATAACAGCGTTTTGAAACGTGTTCCTATATCCGAGGGTCTAAAACAAACCGCTCTTATTACCGGGATACTGATTATTCTGATAAGCGCCGCGATAATTTTATTAGAGTGCTATTACGGAAGTTACAGCGCGATACCCGGTACCGTAAAACTTATATTGTATATTGTTATCGCCATTTCCGCCGCAGCAGCCGCAATTAAAAAGATAACGGACATTTTGAAGGTTGTCAGGAAAAGCGAACAGGACATAAGTATAATGAAATTATTCAATGAATTGTATATCCGCAGGTTTTGGACTGTCGTGTATCCCTTTTTCATCACCATTACGGCTTTTATAATATACTTTTCGGTATCGGGGCTTGCCCGCCTTATCATTCCTTTTACAGCAGTGATGGCGTCACTTGTTTTATTCAATATACAGCCGATTTTGAATGTCAGGGAAACGGCTGTGTCCTGCCACTGGTTGCTTTTCAGCGGTATTTTATCACTTTTCGCTGCGGAAAAATGGAATCCTCTTGTTATTTTGATTTTGACATTTGGTATTGGCATGATTTTAATCTATGTTTCCGTGAAAGCATCGTATCCGAAAGAAAAGAGTGGTAAGCTTGGCTGACAATAAACGAATTGATGTGGATATCAACAAGCATATACATGAAAGGGCAAGGTTTTTAATATTGGCATACATTGCCGCAAATGAAAACAGCGAGATTTCATTCAATGAGTTAAAATCAGCCCTTAACCTTACAGGAGGAAACCTTTCCGTTCAGCTTCGCAATCTTGAGGAAATTGGTTATGTAAAATTAGTAAAAAGAATTGAAAACAAAAAAACAATAACGCGTGTAATGCTTACGAATAAAGGATATCAAGAATTTTTATCGTATCTTGATAATATTGAAAAAATAATAAAGAATGTAAGGGCTAAAAACAGTGAGAGAAATACTTAAACAACGGAAATCATAAGGGGTGAAAGACTCCGGAAGCGGCTGCAATAAGGAAATGGGGGTTTTATTGTGATCAAAGTAAATGGACTGTGGCATTCATATAGTAAAGATAACATATATGCTGTTAAGAATGTTACGTTTGGCGTTGAAAAAGGTGAGATTTTTGGTTTCTTAGGCCCAAGCGGAGCCGGAAAGTCAACAACCCAGGGCATTCTCACCGGTCTTCTGCCTCTTCAGAAGGGTGAGGTTTATGTAGGCGGTTATGATCTAAAAAAGCCGTGCGACGACATGTTCAATATAATAGGGGTCTCGTTTGAACAGCCTAATGTGTATGGCAAACTTACAGCTGTTGAGAACCTTGAGTTTTTTGCCAGACTATACGATGTTCCGGTAAATGATCCGATGCATCTTCTTAAGATGGTTGGCCTGGAAAACGATGCAAAAAAGAAGGCTTCGGAGTTTTCAAAGGGTATGAAGCAAAGGCTGGTATTTGCCCGAAGCATGCTTAACAACCCTGAAATATGGTTTCTTGACGAGCCGACCGCCGGCCTTGATCCGGCAACAGCGGGAAGAATAAAGGAAATTATTAGGGATAGAAATAAAAAAGGCACCACGATATTTTTAACAACCCATAATATGTATGTTGCAGACGAGCTTTGCGACAGGGTTGCGTTTATAAATGACGGCGAAATTGTCCTTATTGATTCCCCGAGAAACCTGAAACTGAAATACGGTGACAGGCTTGTTGAAGTGGAATACAGGGAAGAAGGAGAACTTATTAAGGAAACATTTTCTATTACTGATGATAATGAAAGACAAAAACTGACAAGACTTATTGCTTCCGGCAATATTGAAACAATGCATACGAAGGAAGCAACCCTCGAAGAAATATTCATTAAGGTTACCGGGTAGTGTCAAAAAAGTTATGAAAACAACGAGTTGATATTACAGAAATGTAAGTAATTTGAAAATCGGACATTGACAGCAGAATAGAGTGGAGAAAAAGGGCAAATAATTTAGTGCTTAGAA
>Ga0134100_1001570_pt1 | contig 20898 bp, 18 predicted proteins | sample 11_taG_2_FD_94444 | JGI IMG/M metagenome (GOLD analysis project Ga0134100, IMG submission 94444) | Switchgrass degrading microbial communities from high solid loading bioreactors in New Hampshire, USA - 11_42_5_180_A3 metaG | ecosystem: Engineered > Bioreactor > Semi-continuous > Anaerobic >...
GTGTAATAAAAGCTACTGACATTTCTGTGGCTTAAACTTACAGCTATTAAATTTTCAAAGGACAATAGTACCTTTATTTAAGTGCGCCCATTTTTATACTACGTTGAGTTATTTTTCAAGCTATAAACCTCCGGATAAAACTGTTTTTACAACTGTTCCTCTGCGTAATTCATAAATATCCGTTATCATTGTTCGTAACCATTATAGCCATCAGTTTGAAGATAACGGAAGAAACCCTCAAGAATTTTCTGGCGTGTTGCTGACCGGGTCAGTTGTTATTCATAAAAAATCGTAGGTGTCGGGCTTCTGTCTGATATTTAAAACCACATTCGGGTTTCTGTCGATGCTTTCTTCCCGGCTCTTTCACTCCTGGATTACTCTCTCATCTTCATGGATTACTAGTTCGTATTTTGTTGATCACGTTTTATTAAGATAAGCTAAAATTATTTTTGTGTTAGGAGCATTACCTGAAGTAATCTAAATCCCACAAAAAAAGCCCATAATCCTTTTTTACATTTTCATATCTTCTTTAATCCTATTAAATATATACCTTGGCCTCCTGATAAAATCGCTTATAGGGGTTTTGTTTAAAATCTTTCTGTCAGAATTGTATACAATAATATCACCGTTTAATAAGTTAATAGATATGCCATTATTCAATCTGAATCCTGGAATATGTTCATCATTATTTACAGCTGTATCGTTTGAAATTCGTTTTAGTTCCTGCAGCAAACGGTACTGCTCTTCTGAGTGGATATTGAAAAGTTCGTATGAATCACGGCAGTTTTGAAACAAAAATATATTCGTAAATTTTGGACTTATTACGCCTTCTTCTCGAACTTGTATTGCTATGGGTAGCACTTCCCATTTCTTAATACTAAAGGAATAATAAAGCTCATCTGGATTACTCCGCCTAATTGGTACTGGAATTTCTTTTCGCTTACATGTGAATGTTTTAGTGACTAAACCATAATAGCGTATACCAGAGTTATTCTTAAATAGATTATTAGACTGATACAATGCAACATACCTGATAGGTAGCCTGTCTTCTGAAATATATTTAGCAGGTACATAATATATTTTATTCTCAAGAACATACTCCAATTGATTTACACTACTAAGCGATCCTACAAGCATATCTTTTACTGACCAATCAATTTTAGCCAGCATACGTTCAATGCCACGCGGTAATGTTGCACGTTCGAATGCAGATTCCTTTGATTCCATAATAAGTTCAGTCAGCAGTTTCTCAACCAGAGATGTTGCACCCGGTAAAAAAGGTAGACCACCTATATTAACTTTCTCTATACTTTTGTAGAATATATGGTTTTTATATTCTTCTTCATTAGAATATGGAAATAATACATATGCTCCAAACATGGACTTTTCAAACATATATCGATAAGATGTATCATTTTCAAATACGATGGCATCACGATAGCGATGCATTGTATTTATGTCTTCTGTCCGTGGACCTGGCTTTGAGTCTGGGTATGCGGTGTTTGGTTTAGCAGGATCTATCCTATATTTTGCATCAAAAATATATTTATATGGAACATCTGAACCAGTTTTTTCGAGCGTCAGTACATTATCGGGTTGTTGACTGACAGTTGGTGTTTTTTCTTCACTGGGATTATATGCTAATGTAATATGTTCGCCTGTTTCTGGATTTATATATTTGACTTCTGACTTCTTTCCTTTCATCAGTGATACTGTGATGCCGTTACGGTCTACCTTTATGATATCAGGGGAAACAAGTTTGTATGTCTTCTTCAGCAGGCTGTTGAGCTTAATAAAGCACCAATATTCATACAGCAAAGCAATGTCTTTGGTAGACATTTTAAATATATCGCCATTAACCGCTAAACCTTTTTGCAGCATCAAGTAATACTTATATAGATTACGATAGCCAAGAGCCATACCAAATACTAGGGACATGCTTTGTATTGCTTTATAATCACCTACATTTTTAAGGAAAGAACAATATATCCGCCGCTTAATTTCTTTTATCATATTGGCAGTTTCATTAATTATGAATGTGTCAGGATTATCTATATGCCGCCGAAATGATCCAGAACGGTCTCTTTCTGCTGTTTCACCAATTACAGATACTTCAGGATATCGTGTATAACGATCCCTAAAATCTTCAAGACGTTTAATAGCGGATATAAGAATGAACTTTGCAAAACGGTTTTCCAAGGTATCATATGTTATATGCTTATTAACAGCCATTGCTTTGGTAGCATATATTTCGTTTCGCATAAGAACAATGTATTCAGGATGTTTTGCTGCCCATTTTATTGTTTTGCTATCTGTTCTTCTAACTTTATGTACCGGTAGTACTTCATGATCAGTTACAAGAACATGGTGAGGATTTCTGATTATAGTGTCTGCTGCTTTAATGAGATCCCCAAATATACTCCTTATAATAGTAAAGAAGACTGCTGGAGTATAATTGACTTTTTCACCTAATTTATATGTCTCATATGTTTTTCTTAAAAAATCAAAAATGACAGAATTTATTTCATTGTTAATATCATAAATGATATTTTTATAGTCTTCTTTATAACTAATTTTTGACGGAAACACCTCTATCCTTATTGTCAGTGCTTTTCTCTCGTCTACTTTAATTACAAGATCAGAATATCCAATATTGTTATCAAAATTTATTATTCCGGTCAGAATGTTATCGTTTACAGATATGGGTTCGACCTTGTTTCTTATATTATAATTCTCGTGCCAGAAACTTACTTTAGCATCTTTTACTCCTTTGATTATAATCTCATAGTCACTTTGTTCATAAAATAAGGGCTCAGTATAAAAGCCAGTAAAATATCCTGTATTAGTAGAGTCTAATGGTTTTACTTTATTATGATTCTTAAGATGGATCTCCTGTATGCCATCACCAATAAAAATAATAGTAGAATCACAGTCATCTGAATTGCTATTTTTAAATGAAGGCTGTGATTTCTTACTTTTTAATATAACTTGAACTTTACTTGTTCTGACTTCAAATATTTTTGTATCAGAGCCAGTAGGAAGCAAAACCATCTTCCTCAAATCTCCTTATCATAAAGGCAATTTTATGCGCGCTTTTATTGTATTTGCATTCATTGCTGCTAAAGTAATTCTGCATCTGTTCATATGTATCAGATCCCGAAAGTCCTGTATAATCACCTGCGCAGTATTTAAAAAGCTCAACCAGCATATTTTTTATAGTCATACTGCTGCCTTGAATACGAGGCAAAATCTTTTGCAGAATTTCATAATCAAATGCCACATATTCGGGAAGTAGGTCATACTTTTTATTATTGAGCATGTAAAAAGAGATTTCATCCCTAACTCGGTATCCTACGTGTGCATCTGCTATTTTTAGTTTTTCATTAATCGACTGCAATTCATTGCTAATTTTACTCACATAGTCTTTATCCTCACAATGTAATAGTTGCAGATATTCTGATTTTAAGAAACTATTGTCTATGTTAGTTAATGGCTTTAATTCTTCTTCACTAAACTCTCCCGGAATCAGGTCAACATATGAGAATTCAATTGTATTAGCTCTGTCCAAAACCTTTTTGCTGAATGGGAAAGTGGTTTCATCCATATTCACCGTACCGACAATATAAAGATTTTCAGGGAAGTACAGCTCACAAAGTTGCTTATATTTTTCAAATGCATCATGATCATTCTTTTTAAACAATGGATCAGAGACTATTATCCCTTCCTCGAACCTTCGGGTTTCGATTATTGAGAGAAAATCGCTAAAATAATATTCGACTCTGGCAAGATTCATTTCGTCAAGACACAATATATATGGTTTATCTGTGTTCTTGGAGGCTTCTTCAATAAAGCTCGTCAATGTGCCTTCAATAAATCTTCCATTCAGATCTAAGTATCCAAAAAGATCCGATGAGTCAGACCAATCAGGCCGAACCGGGACAAGTTTATACTCTGCACTGATTGCTTCTGCAAATAGTTTAACAAGTTTTGTCTTCCCCGTACCTGAAGTACCGGCAAGAATTACGAATGGCTTTGACTTAAGACTAAGGTAAAAATTCTTTATTAAATCTTCATCATATGTAAATCCTTTTGCTGAAATATATTTATGAATATATTCGACTATTTCTTTTACTGACATATTTCCATCACTACCAATCGCATTATTATCAAATAAAATATTTTCCTTTTGTCTTCTTTCAATGTACTCATCATATATGTCAACCATCTTTTTCAGATCAGAGACAAGGATATCATTCGAAGGTACTTGTCTCTTTTTGTATTCTTTATAGAAGATGGTTCCACGTTCATATAAATACGGTAGTTCACGAGGATCTTTAAGATCTATGTTATCTCCTGTGGAAAAGCCCCGTGAATCAATTGTAGAAATAATTTCTTGAGAAACCTTTTTCATTGCTTCTACTGCTCTTGTCTTTCCAAGAGTATTCTTTAACTCTGTACATCCTTGGTTTAAGGTAAGGTATACTGACTCACAATCACTTGAAAATAAATACACTATGTAAACGCCTTTAGTAGTGCTTGTTGTTATTGAATTATTAAATATTCCGACCCATGGCACTGATGCCCAATTCCCTTGGCCGGGACTTCCGGTAACAACATATTTATCGGGATTAATAAACCCTGTTTTATATATCTCATCACGAAAACGGTTTCTAATCAAAGTAGCCATTGGATTGCTGGTAAATGGCTGGTTTTTTGCATTTATATAATTATTCATGACGTTATAAAACAGACTTTGCAAGTCAATTGTATTAGTTACATCAATTTTACTGAAATAAAGTTCTAATTTTTTATCCACTATTCTTTTAATATTATCTATGTCTCCTGAGGTAAGTTCTGAAACAAGTTCAGGTGTCAGTCTAAAATACTCTTTTTTATTTCCCTGATTATCAGATATGATTTCTATTGAAAGATATCCCTGTTTACTGATTGCATTATAGGGATCTTCTTTTATAACAGCATATATTTCGCTAATATTGCTTTGATGAGCATTTTTTATTCGATTATCTACATTAACATCTGGTATTTTACCTGATTTAATTCTTTCCACATAAAAATTCTTAAAGGCAGAAATAACCTCTTGTGCGGGTGCATATCCCCTATTATCCATCATTTCAAAAAGGTACTTAAAAAGTACAAGCTTATATGATCTTTGATATCCTTTTAGATTATTTTCAGGTCCCAAGTATTCAAAAAATTTCTCTTTCACAACAATACTCCTTTGACTGAATCAATAAAACCTATCTAATAGTTTAGTTGTGGTTGATTGTGTTCTGTAAATTTTTATTAAATATTTCTCATAACAGTATCAATCAGTGGTTTAAAAACTCTGATCAATGCTGCGATACTATCTCCCAGCCAATTAATTATTCCTTCCCAATGCTCATAATCATTTAGTCCAAAGTCATTATATTGAACACAAATCCTACAAGCCCTTTTTTCAGGCAAGTCTTGCCAAATAAGTTTACCCGGAAAAGAAGTAGATATATCATTTTCTCTGGATTTCAACTTGCTGTATATATTAAAATTCCGCAGCTCATCACCAGTATCTATATATATCTCTGCTCGTGCTCCATCCATTCGTATAACTGGATTGAAAGTAATTCCGCTAGTCCACTTGCTCCAGTAAGCCAGTTATCTTTTGTTGGTGAAACATTATTATATATACCTGTTTTAGCACGTAAAATCGGTAACGCCTTCTCCCAAAATTTATACCGGTTTTTATGTCGTGCCACTTCCTCATTTGAAGAGATTGTTTCTTCTTGCTTTTTTGCAGTCAAACGGATCTGATAGTCACCAATGTCTTGTATCGGAATAATCTGCTCTGTGTCAAGGTACAATTTATCACCGTCTTTATATGGAGTTACTTTGATGCAAGTGATATCAACACCATGATAATTTCGCAACCAAAGAACCGTAGACATTACTTCCTTTCTAAAGTTTGCAGCGACAAGAATAATGCGCTGATCGCCTTCCACAGAGTTTAATCGTATAGATTCATAATCTTGCTTATAAAAATTGGAAAGCTTTTCTTGAGCATTCCCGTCTGTGAGATACCTTTGATATATCTCGGTTATCTCACTTTTTGTCAGAGTAGCACAATATGAAGCATATTTTAATGCTTGCCAAACAACATCTTTTCCAGAATCATCAAGCTTATTTTCAATTACAACAAGCTTACCGTTTTCATCTAAAGCAAGCAAATCAAGTCGCTCATTCGTTTCAGAAAAGCCATTAAATTCTTTTTGGATTATTAAAAGATCTTCTCCGAGTATTTTCGGATTATCAGCAATCCATTCTTGTAAATCATAACGTTCAGATAGCTCAAGATCAGAAAAAGACATTTTTTCAAGAGAAATTGCCTTTTTGTTTTGTCTGTCAATTAGAAACACACTCTCCACCTCACATCTGATATGGATTCTTCCATTGTTTACTCTATATCTTTCTATCCATCATATTCAACAAGGGCTGGCTTAAATTTTCTTATGCCTCCTCTGGGATTCTCCACATCTCCAAAATATCTTGGAATAAGATGTATATGCAAATGAAAAATAGTTTGCCCGGCAGCCTCACCAATATTGATGCCTATGTTGTAACCATCTGGGTTAAACTGATTATCAAGAAGAGACTTTGCTCTCATGATAAGATCATTAATTGCAGAAATTTCATCAGCCAAGGCATCAAAATAGCTGGCAAAATGTCTTTTGGGTATAATAAGCATATGTCCCTTATTTACAGGAAAATTATCATAAACAGCAATGGCATAATCATTATCCATGATAAAATTTTTATTTTTAATATAATCGCAAAATACGCATGATCCGTGATTATCCGTCACATTAATCTCTCCAAGCACTTAATTGATGGTATTTATTTAACAACTTAATTATGCCACAATAAATACTATTTTTAAGATATTCGTTAATAAAAAAGTGACCTATTTAATAATAAATTTGCATCTGGGATAATTATCGCATCCAGTAAAATAGCCATATTTACCTTTACGTCGGACCAAATTTCCCCCGCATTGCAGACAAATGTTTGCTGCTATTTTGTAGTTTTTATCTGCTTCAGCATTTTTTATAGATTTAATGTGATTCTTTTTTGCCTCTCTACCTTCAATATTCAAATTAACAAGCTTTGAATATATCTGGGTCTTAATTTCATCTGGTATACATATTTCGGTATATTTCTTTATAGTAGATACGATATGTATCGTGTAGACAACATCTGTTGTCGTTTTAACTTTTAAATCACTTTTGGTTGTAAAAGCGACGATTGAAATAAATTTTAAATTAGGGAATTCCTTAAGAACATTAGCAAGGGCTCTGATATGTCCTGAATTCTGTTTAATAGGATTATACAGGCGTTCTCTCCGCTTATAAATCACTTGAGTCCAATATTCATCGTATTCGTTACCCAATATCCATCCTTTATAATTCTTAGTTTCAATTACAAATATACCGTAATTTGAAACAACAACATGATAAATTTGGGTTGTTTTTTGTCCTACTGGAATCATTAAATCATTAATAATTTGATATTTTGTAGGATCAAGTGTCGAAAGAAATGTTGATACGGTTTTCTCTCCAAAGAAGCCTTTTATTTGGGGGGCAAAAACTCTATAAATAATTATAATAATTATTAAAACCCATAAGTACCAGTTCTCCATAACCCCCTCCTCAACATATATTATAACCTGTAGTGTAAAAAGCCTCAACCATTGGGCTGAGGCTTTTCATAACTATGGTTCTGCAGTCCTGTATCCGTTAAACCACTATCTGTAAAGCTGATTTATTTAAAATATTATACTTTTTCTCCGTTCACAAAAACATTGCCATCTTTATCTGTGCTAATATCCAAATGATCTCCGGCAAGATCAAGGGCTACTGAAACGATACTATCCGTTTTAACGGCACCTGCATTATTAGAGGATTTTATTTCATCAACCCTTACTTCACCTTTATCATTGGCTGCTATCTCCATTATGCTGCCATCGTGATTAAATGCTACTTTGACCGCAAAAATTTGTTCAGAAAGTATCAGTCTGTTTATTTCACCTTTTCCGATGCCGGTGTTGGCGGGATTGACCTGTTTTTTCTCCTGCTTGTCCTGCAATATATCGGTGGTAGTTTCAACATCAAGTGTATTCGATGCCAGTAAAATTCCGTCTTCACTGTATGTATTAACCTGACTGTTGAGGTCATTCGCAATTGCAACGCTTTTGCGGTCATCGGCAACAGCTAAGGTTATCAGCTGAGCATTTTCATTCTCTTGCATTGTACTCTGATCCTGCGACAGATTTGCTACCGCATACTGCAGCGAATCTGCAGTAATTTTGCTATTCTCCTTGCAGCTGTTATCTTCACCATCAAAGTCAACCGTATTTCTCGTTGTTCCTGATCCAAGTTGAGTGTTATCATTCAGTTGACAGGATTTTTGCCTTGCTTTGGCGAAGCTGCCCCCGAGAGCAACAGCGATAGCAGCCAGCTGAACATTTTCGTTACCCTGGTCCACAACCTGATTCTGTGAAATATTTAAATCAATCAGCTGCTGAATTACAGAGTCGCAGCTGCATGATGTTATCGAATTTATCTTTTTTTCGCAGCTCATCTTCTCACTCCTTTCCCATCCACCAGAACATTCCCGTCGGAATTTGCTTCAACATCCAGTGATACCCCGGCCAAATCAAGGATAACGTGGAATTTATCAAAGTTTAAAACCAAAGGCTTTTTATCTGCATTTACATCTTTATTATTTGTATCAAACGCAATTTGTCTAATGGTTTTGTTCTTGGCCTGAAGATTACTCTGAACATCCTTTCCATTAATACTTATTGATGATAAAGGTGACTTATCTAAAACCTTATCAAGGTCTTCGTTTGCATTATATTGTGAATTAGCATCCTCCTGATCCGATTTAACAGCCTTAGCCGGCTCCATAAGAGGGCAACTTGTAGCTACAGTAAATCGTACTTCATTGATGGTATTGTCCTGATCAATACAGTCTCTGTCTATTTCAGTTTCTGCATTTGCTATAACTGTATTTACACCGAATACACTCAAATTAGATTGATTGTCTAACCGGTCTTGTTGGTCGGAAGCACTAAAGGATAAATCAGAGTCTGCACAAATATCGTTGCAGGTCAAAGTATCACAGGATGTGGCTATGACATTGGCAGCCCGGATATCAGTGTTTGTCTGGCAGTTTTGCTGTGATGACTTTGCCGTTCCTCCATTTGTAGCAATAGCGATTGCAGCAGTTTGTAAAGTCAAGTTTCGTTGAACCACGTTTTGACGCTGACTTAAATCAGAACTTGCGGATCGCTCGACAACTTTGCCGCAGCAACAAAGGGATTCAGCACAATCAAAATTCTTTATATTAAGATCATTGGTTATCATGCTTTTCACTCCTTTCTTCCCTTGTTTAACACCTGTTACCCGATTTAATTTTCCTGTTATTCAGGTAGATATCACCGTCGTACATAACAATGAACTCTAGCTGATAGCTTCCCAAATCAATAACAATGCGCGCTTTTTCATTGCGTCCAGGGTAAGCAACAGCCCTGGTCTTATGTCTTTCTTCATCATTTGTCTTATATTCTTTCCGGTCGGGTTTAAGTTCTTCATTAGGTTTTCTTCCTTCTTCGCAATCATTTATATTTTTCGCCAGTAATGATGTGCTTTGGACATTCGAATTTAATTGGCTGAGGGTTTGTTCCGCACAGGCTCGTCCACCATCAATGGATATAGCCACAGATCCTATTTGAATATAGTCATTCTCTTGCAGTTCTGCGCGATCCTGATTCCTGTTAATCTCAGGCGCCTTCGATTTATCGGCGCATCTTCCGCATAAGTTGGCGGCTATATTAATCGCAACCGCGTCGATAATCTGCAAATTTCTATTAAATTGCTCAGCCTCCTGACTTGCCACAGCCTCAGAACCATTACCAATAGCAATTGCAACCGCTACCCCCTGAAAGCTGCTGTTGCTTTGTGCCACCTCTTGACTCTGTGTTAAGTCAGCATTAATTCTTTGTTCCAAAACGGTAATCGCTGTAGGACAACTCATTCCATCTAACCTCCTGGTTTTTTATTTTTGGACTTAAAATAACTTCAAAAAATAAAGAGACAGCTATTTTATTGTCCATTCCATAATATGTCGGAAATTGAAAGTTGGACAAAGGTTAGCTGGAACACATCTAATTACAAGCTTGCCAGGAACTAAATAAAATCTTTCAGAAAAACTTTAAAAGCCATACCAGGAAAGATAAAGCACAATAAAAAACACCTGTTCAAATTAAGTCTGACAGGTGTCTTTTATGCGCATTTTCTTATCCTTTATTTTTTTCATTTGAATCCACATTGGAATTGGCCATGATAGCCTGTGCCTCTTCTTCGGTTATGTACCCGCAATCCACCATCCTGGCCAGGACCTGCTGTTGTCTTTGACAAGAGAGCTCAGGGTTGGCATCGGGAGAATAGACCGATGGCGCATTGGGAAGCCCGGCGAGTAAAGTGCACTCGTAATCTGTCATCTCGGACGGAGCTTTGCCGAAGTAACCCTTGCTTGCATTATAAACTCCATAATAACCGCTCCTAAAATAGATGGTATTGACATACAACTCCAGGATTTCATCTTTCTCATATTGACCTTCTAAAGCGATAGCCATGAAGGTTTCGGCAATTTTGCGCTCCAGCTTTTTCTCCTGTGTGAAATAGATATTCTTGGCCAGTTGCTGAGTTATGGAACTGCCTCCTTCTGCCAGGCTGAAAGTGGTTAAATTTACCCACAGGGCCCGCCCAATGGAAATTATATCAACAGGGCCATGTTCGTAAAAGCGATGATCTTCAACGGATATTACCGCATCAATATACATTCTTGGCAATTCATCCAGTGTGGTATAGTTTTCCCGGGCACGAATGCTTTGGATCTTGTCTTCAAGACTGCACTCTTTCAGGGCTGCCTGAAACATGGAATATCCTTTGCCGATAATAACTGTTCCGAATATAATACAAACAACCATAATGGCTGTGATTATCCTCAAAATCCATTTTTTCATTGTCGTCTTCCTGCCTGCCTTTCAATACTATAATTATTGTTTCTTTTGTTTTTACAGATAAATATTTTATATTATCCTTTCAAACTACTTCTGTCTTAGTCTGTTTCATATTGTATATGAGCAAGGTGACAATACGGTGACTGAAAAATAGCAAAAATGTCATATTAGAAAAGCGAACACCTGACAATGTCCGCCTGTAATCTTTTCTTTCACATGAAACACTTTTAATAACGTCATATCATTCATGACAGTAATTTTTATAACTTAATCAAAGCATACATTTTCATATCAAGAACTTTGCCGTTTTTTACTGCGTTGCAATGCAAAGTACCTTCATACTGAAAACCTGCTTTTTCAAGAACCCGGCAAGATCCGGCATTATGCGCGAATGGAGTTGCAAAGATTCTTATTATATCCGAATTCTCAAACACATATCTGCACGTTTGCCTGACTGCGCTTGTGGCATACCCTTTCCCCCAATAAGGCTCACTTATGTAATATCCCATTTCGGCAGTTCTGGAATGTATATTACCACATCGAAAAACTCCAATGCTTCCAATAACCTTATCATCTAAAGTGATTGCAAAAGCGAATGTTTTCGATTTATCGGCAGACAACACGGATGTTATATATTCTTCCGCATCCTTTTCCGTATACGGATACGGCAGACCATCCCGTAAATTGTCCATGATTTTTTTATTATTCAAAATCCTGGCAAGATCGGCTTTATCGCTTATTCTCCATTCTCTGATAACACAATCCAATAATAACACCTCTGCTGTCTGGCGTAAAATTAGCATCTGGATCTCTAAAATCCCTATACTATTCTGATCCAGATTTTATATAATTTTAAAACATCTTTCTTCATAAGTCCAGATTAGCGCTTGTGATTCTTCTTTTGTGATTACCATGTTCTCCAGTCTCCCACCCGTGAGAACATAACATCCCCCATACTTAGAAAGTATAGGGGATGTATTATCAAGTGGATGCAAGTCTGTTTGTTTCCTGCTTTTAATCTCCTGTTGTTCCGCTGGCTGCTTCTGCATCGTATGCTTTGGCGGTATCAATACTGACCGTATTCGCTCTTTCATCCCAGGTTACACTGAAATCAAGAGCTTTGGCGATATCTGCAAGCTTGAAATAATTATATCCGTCTAGGTTGAACGCGGTAAGTTGAATCTCCAGTTTATCCAAATATATTTTGGAGCAGGTTCTCATTGCTGCCTTCCAGACTGGCATTTCCGAAACCGTAAGTTCTCCTCCGACGGGCGTATATCCCGAGTTTGTTGTCAACCTGACAGCATTTTCCGCTCCGTCCTATACTACTCCAAACTGTTTTACTGTGCTGTTTAATACCATAGCGATATCTCTTAGTTTAAAGTAGTTGCTTCCATTGATGTGATAAGCTTCAAGAGCCATTTCTCTCCCGTTTATCAATACATTAAACACGGTGGGCTTTACAAGCAAGAAATCAAGCAAGTACGAGGAAACAGAATTAATCACTGGAAAAGTGGTATCTATTCTCTAAAATTGGTAACATTGTACCGTCGAAGAAAAGCGGAAATATATGGACAACATCCCTTAAAGCGCATTTAACTTCTTCCATTTCCTGATCTTGCTCCGGAAAGACCTGAAGGGAGCGACCGAATTTATATGCACCCATTTCCATACAGGCCAGTTGGATGGTGTTGAAGATGCCCATCTGCGGCTGCCCGGCGTGAAAACTTCTTCTTTCGTAAAACTATCAAGCCACTTTATGAAAGCTGCAACCTTTTCTTTGAATAAATCCTGCAATTGACCCAGAGAGTACGAAGAAAACCTGTCATAAAAGCTTTGGTACAAAGCGCCCAAATTATTCCACTTGTAACCTTCGCAAGGGGTTACTACCTGTTTCCCTTCCGCTTCGTCCCTGTCCCATCCCATGATTAAATCGAGCCAGCCTAACTGGTAAGCAATCATCTGGGCGGGTGTTCTGTCCACATCGCCTGTCAGCTTGTCTTTCTCTTCTTCTTTGACGTCTGTAAATTCATTAATAAAGAGAGCCGCCGTTTTCTCAATTTCTGCAATAAGAGCCTTTTTGCTTTCATAACCCTGCATGTTATGTACTCCTTTCGCATATTCTCCCATATTCCATGTAAATAAAATATACCACTAAAATCCGGACATCTTTATGTCAGGTTTGCTATGATATCTTTATACACTTAAATTTATATAATATTCGTCAACTATTTAAAGGGAAAAAATAATCTTGTTTATGCTTACCTTTTCAGGCTATAATAATATTAGATATTAAAATAGCCTAATATGGTGGATTGATATGTATATAAAAAGGCATTCAGAAGAAACCGTCGATAAACTTTCAAAAATGTTTGGCGCTGTACTTGTTACCGGTCCCCGTCAGGTAGGAAAGACCACTATGCTCAAAAAGGCGACGGAGGGTGTACCATATGTTACGCTTGATGACCCGATGCTGCTTGCAACAGCAGTAGAGCAAAGCGGAACGTTTTTAAAAGACAATCCGCCGCCTGTGTTCATCGATGAAATTCAATATGCGCCGAATTTATTCCCGCGAATTAAAATCATTATTGACAGAGATAAGAAAAAAGGGCAATTCTTTATGTCCAGTTCCCAGCAGTTTCATATGATGAAAAATGTCAGTGAATCGTTGGCGGGACGTCTTGGGTTGCTCACATTGCTTGGTTTATCAATGAGAGAAAAACGGGGTATTGACTTTTCGGAGCCCTTTCTGCCAACTGACGAGTATTTTTATGCATATAAGCAAAACATTAAGGAACTGGCTTATGATGATGTGTGGTATAACATTCATCGGGGCAGCATGCCAGAGTTATTTACGAATAGTGATTTTGACTGGCAAATGTTCTATGGCGCTTACGTCAAGACTTATATTGAGCGGGATGTACGTGAACTGACACAAGTTGGCGATGAGTTAAAATTCCTTCAGTTCATGACGGTTGTGGCCAGCCGCATCGGACAGCTATTAAACCTTGCCTCTCTTGCCCGTGATGTAGGAATAAGCCAGCCTACAGCTGAGCGCTGGATATCCATACTCATAACATCAAACATCGTTTACCTGCTGAGACCATATTCTAATAACATCACAAAGAGAGTTGTTAAAACACCAAAGTTGTATTTTTTTGATACCGGACTTGCAGCATACTTAACTAAATGGAATACCCCTGATGTTTTGAAAAACGGTGCAATGGCCGGTGCGTTCTTTGAAAACTTCGTAATTTCAGAAATTCTAAAAAGCTATTACAACAGAGGTGTTTTAGAGCCTCCTCTTTACTTTTACCGGAACAAGAATATGAATGAAATCGATTTGCTTATCGAGGCTAACGGCATGCTTTATCCCCTTGAGATAAAAAAGCATGCCGACCCCCAAAAAAAGGATGCTGCAGTATTTTCGCTCCTTGACAAAATACCTTCCGTCAATCGTGGCCCGGGAGGCGTGATCTGCCTGTATGACAACCTGATAACTTTAAAGGATAATGACCGGGTGATCCCGGTAAAACTCCTGTAACTAAAGTTACAGGCAATTTGAGATTTCCCGCATTATATGTTTTTAACATGCCTTCATAAGGGATCATGCCCGACTTAAACAAACAAATCCAGTAAAAAAGCTGACCACAAAATAAGATAAATATTTTGGAGGCCAGCTTTTTTTAAGCTACATAATGCAATGTCAGTGAGATAACTTATGTGTGAATATACAACCTGTACCGTACAATTTGCATTCTTATTTGCTGTAAACATTATCCCTGATAATTATTTTTCATAGTATTTAATAAGTGCCTGGGTTCCTAAGTTCCCCATATTATTCTCATCCAAATTTTTATATAATTTTAAAACATCTTTCAGGATACAAAGATCCAGATTAGCCGCCTGTGATTCTTCCTTTGCGATTTCCATGTCTTTTATAAAATGTTTTATATAAAAACCCGGCTTGTAGTCTCCCTGGATTATCCTTGGCGCCATATTCGCCATCTGCCAGCTTCCTGCCGCGCCGCCGCTTATTGCCTTCAACATGGTTTGTACATCAAGCCCTACTGACTGTGCATATATGATAGACTCGCACAAACTTGCTATTATCCCCGACAGGGCAATTTGATTCGCCATCTTGGCATGCTGTCCCAGTCCTGCTTCTCCCTGGTAAACAATATTGGTCCCCATAGCTTTGAAAATCGGCAGACATTTATCAAAAGCCTCTTTATCGCCTCCCACCATAATTGTGAGCGTACCATTCTTTGCGCCGACATCACCGCCTGTAACCGGGGCATCCAGGGCATATAAGTTTTTGGAACATGCAGCCTGGTATATCTTTTTACTGAGTTTCGGACTGGTTGTAGTCATATCGATCAGATATGTTCCGGGTTTAGCGGAGTTCAGTATGCCGTCCTGTCCGAAATAAACTTCTTCAACGTCTTTTGGATAACCTACCATTGTAATTACGGCTTCACAATTTAAGACACATTCTTTGACAGAATCGCACCATATAGCACCGGCATCAATCACTTCCTGGGCCTTGCTTTTGGTCCTTGAATAAATATATAATTCAAATCCGTTTTTCATTAAATTTTGAGCCATAGATCCACCCATGACCCCGATACCTATAAAACCGATCTTTTTCAAAATCCTCACCCTTTTTCATTTAAAATTCAGAAGACCGCTTTATTTCAAAGTTTTCATTTTTAAGGCCTTCTTAAATTAAGTATTACATATATTTTGGTAAATGTATACCTGTTATATTTTTATTGGTCCTTCAGCCCTGGTTGAAACTTCTGCAAAAAGGAACTGTCCCAAAATTTAAGATAATTTTGAGACAGCCCCTTAACGGTAATTTATAATTTATAGATAAATAATTTTTTAACTCTTATTCTAAAGCATGTTTGCAAACAGAAATTTGTCAAAGCTTGCCCACATTTTCCCCTATAGCAATTAAAGCTCTTTCAACGGTTTAATGATCTTTTCCATCAAGATCTCATCATCCGTTATGCTAATAAGTGGTAAACTAAAAACGTATGCTTCATTAATATACTTGCATTCTTCGGACCGGAACTGTCATGCATAAATCCTATGCTTTCTTACTACGCGTCTGGTAAATTGCTTTTGAGATCTCGCTGACTATCAGCGGTACAAGTGACAGGCCAATTACAATCAGCCATTCAATTCCTGTCAGGCTTACAACGTGGAAGACAGACTGAAAAGGCGGTATGAGCAAAACAGATAACTGAAGCAGCAAGCCGGTTACAAAAGCAATATTCATGCTTCTGTTGGAAAAAACACCGATCTTGAATATTGAATGACTCTCACTACGCAATGCAAAAGCACGCGTCAATTCGCAGAAGACCAGGGTCGCAAAAGACATGGTGCAGGCAGTAGCGTCGGCCAGAAGCGGATCGGACAGAACATACTCTCCCAAATAATAAGCCAAAAGCGTGACAATTCCCACTAAAGAGCCGTAAAAAGTCATACTTCTGACAAAAGAACGATTAAACAGGTTCTCTTTTGGATCCCTTGGCTTCTGCTCCATTACATCGCTCTCAACAGTTTCCATACCCAAAGCAAGGGCCGGCAGCGAGTCTGTGACCAGGTTAAGCCACAATAACTGTATAGCTACCAGAGGCATTTGGTGAAAATTCAGTGCGGTGGCTATGAAAATAGTAATGATTTCACCTAAATTGCATGAGAGCAAGTACTGTATGGATTTCTTTATATTGGCATAAATTCCGCGTCCCTCTTCCACTGCATGAACTATGGTCGTAAAATTATCATCGGTTAAAATCATATCTGAAGCACCCTTTGCGACATCCGTTCCGGTAATGCCCATGGCACAGCCTATGTCTGCTACTTTAAGCGCAGGTGCATCATTAACACCGTCGCCGGTCATGGCAACAACATGACCTTTGCTCTGCCATGCCGTTACAATCCTCATCTTGTGTTCAGGAGTGACTCTTGCATAGACAGAATATTGTTCAATGTTTTCAGTCAGCTTCTCCTGTGGTATTTTATCCAGTTCTTCTCCGACTATGGCCAAATCCCCGTCCCTGAATATACCCAATTCCTTCGCAATGGCTATTGCTGTAAGTTTATGATCACCTGTGATCATTATGGGACGAATTCCTGCATCAAAGCATTTCGCCACAGCATCCTTAACCTCAAGGCGGGGCGGATCAATCATTCCCAGCAATCCAACAAAGGTAAGTCCGTTTTCCACATTATCACTGGTAATTTCAAAAGGAACGGCATCTATATCCTTGTATGCTACTCCCAGAACACGCAGCGCTTTTGCTGACATATTTTCATTCTGTTCCTCGATTTTTCTTTGGGTTTCCTTGTCTATTGTACATCTACGCAACAATATGTCCGGTGCTCCTTTTACCATGACGCGGATTTTCCCATCAACCTTGTGCAGCGTGCTCATAAGCTTGCGTTCTGAATCAAATGGTAATTCAGCTACACGGGGCATATCAGATTCCAGGCTGTTTTTGTCAAGTCCTTCTTTATAAGCAATATCCACCAAAGCAGTTTCAGTCGGATCTCCGTATGTTTTAGGATTGTTCGTTTCATCAGATCCCAGTTTTGCGTCATTGCAGAGTGCGCCTATCGACAGAGCAAGATTCCTTTCATTTTCGTTAAGTGTCCATATATCAACAACAGTCATTTTATTCTGCGTCAGCGTGCCGGTCTTATCGGAACATATGACACTGGCACAGCCGAGAGTCTCAACAGCAGGCAATTTTCGTATAATGGCATTTCTGGTTACCATACGTTTTACACCCAGCGCCAAAACTATAGTTACAATTGCTGCAAGACCTTCCGGAATAGCGGCAACTGCCAGTGCAACAGCCGACATGAAAATTTCAAGAATAGGGTGGGAATACAGAAGCCCAACTGCGAACATAACGGCGCAGACACTGAGGCAGACTATAGACAAAACTTTGGATGTTTCGGACATTTTTTTCTGCAGAGGAGTTTCTACATCGGACTCACCCATCAGCATATTTGCAATCCGGCCAACCTGGGTATTCATGCCTGTTTCAGTAACAACACAGGTAGCCCGTCCGTTCGTGATGACAGTCGATGATATCACCATATTTTTTCTGTCGGCTAATCCGGTCTCTTCGGGTAATCTGTCAATTGCACTTTTTTCAACAGGAACCGATTCTCCTGTCATAGCCGATTCATCAGCTCTTAGATTTGCACATTCAATAATCCTCGCATCTGCAGGTACCAGATCTCCCGCCTCCAAAATAATAACGTCACCTGGAACCAGTAGGTTTGAATCTATGTGTGTTATCGAGCCATCACGGATAACTTTTGCCAGTGGTGCTGACATTTTTCTCAGGGCTTCCAAGGCTTTTTCGGCATTGCTCTCCTGCATTATGGAAATAACAGCATTTACAATTACAATCAACAGAATTATGATTGGATCAAGCCATTCACGAAAGCCACTTGAAACGAGAGACAGAACAGCAGCAACCAGTAGTACAATAATCATAGGGTCTTTCATCTGGCTCAGGAAACGCACCAGAAGACTTGGTTTTTCTTGAGACTCAAGCTCGTTTTTCCCGAACTTTTCCAATCTTTTAGAGGCTTCTTCACAAGTAAGGCCGGTCAACGGATTTGTTTCCAGTTTCTCACTTACTTCCCCAGGAGTCATACTAAACCAGTTAACCATGTTAATCCTCCTTCGTACAGTTTATCAAAATATACTTTAATGTGTCTGTTTATAACATTATTGCCGTTTAACTCATTATAGTTTAATGATAAATTAAGTCAAGACATATAGTACTTGAACAATACACTAAACAATTAAGTAAAAAATAAGGCTGCCTCATTTTGTAGTGCACGTACTTAATGAGGCAACCAAAACAACATGTTTTGCCATTATTGCGTTTACTTCTTCTCTTGATGGGATTGAACTTTGTGCCCCCTGTCGTGATACAACAATAGAAGAAGCTGCATTTGCAAACATCAGAGCATGCCGGAGGCTCTTCCCTTCGGCCAATGCAACAGTAAACGCTGCATTAAAACAATCTCCTGCGGCTGTTGTATCTACAACAGTTTCTGCGTGAAAGGCCGGAAATACTTCAATTCCATTTTTATTTGCCAGTAAAGCGCCCCTCTCACCCATCGTAACGATTACATTTTTGACTCCTTTTTTCAATAGTGTCTCAGTCGCCTGTGAAATTTGTTCAACTTTTTCACATTCTCTTCCAGTTATCTTTGCAAGCTCCGTTTCATTAGGCGTAATATAATCCAACTTCTCCAGTATGTCGTCTGGGATGGAATCAGGCGCTGGAGCAGGATTTAACAGTATCGTTTTCCCCAGCTCATATGCCCTTTTTATTGCATAATGTACTGAGCTTACCGGGATTTCCATCTGAAGCAAAATATAATCCGCTTCCTGCAACAGGTTGTCATGTTTTCTTATATACTCTTCGTCGCATAGATTATTAGCACTGGGAATCACTACAATACAATTGTCACCTTGGTTATTTACATAAATGACTGCCACACCTGTACTTTCCATCTGGCTTCTGCCTATATAAGAGGTGTCCACTCCTGCTTCGAATGCCTTGCGGACATTTTTATAGTATCTGTCTGCGGAAACATCGGTAAGACGTTGTGTCTACACATCATTTAATTATATTTTCCGAATAACAGTTAGAAAACCTTCATCTACTATCATTTCATGAACTAATGCAGGATTGCAACTTCAGCAGTCGTTATAAACTTTAAAGTGATGAGGAAATTAGCTCAGTATCCAAAGGAATGGTGTAAAAATTACGTATGCCATTTTCATTTGTATAAAAAATCACGGTATTCCTGTATACAATCGGCTTACATTCAGACAATCTGAAGTTTTCTAGCGCTTTAACATCAGAACATATTTCGCCATTTCCATTAATGAATACATACTTCACTGGGCCCAAGTGATACTTCACTATATCCGACTTACAGGTGATATTGTATTCCTGCCAAAGTACCATTAACCTGTCATCAGATATCTTAACCAACTGTGGCATTGACGCAGTCTTTTCACTTCCAGTATATCGTGCCAGCATTATTTGCTTTACGTGTTCTCTGCTGAGTTTATTTTTAGGCACAGAGCAGATGATGATATCTCTTTGCTCCTTCTCAGCCTTTTCCAATGAACTTTCCAGTACATGGTCAATTGAATTCATAGCAACAATATAGCTGCTGGAAGACATCTCAAAGCCTCCGACTGAAACTCCGGTGTAATTATCTCCTATATTACCCGGGATAGTAAATAAATCAACTTCACTATAATTAACTTTACGGTTTTCAAAATAATTAGATTTGTGCAGAACGATTGAGCGTGGATAGGCATCTCCATGATCCACCAAAACGTGATTATTACCATCAAATTGGATATACTGGTCAAAAGAATGGCTTACATGGTTACTTTGATATTCGCCACAATCGTTTATCACACACATATTTTCGGTATCGATGATAAGAGTGAGCTGGGATTGATGATTCAAGCCGTCTTCTGTAGTATACCTTTTACGTGTTGTATGAAAAACGAGAGTATTGCCGTGTTCTGCCATCATTCCGGCACCCGCATAGAAGGGAAATATGGTAAAGCATCCACTGACAGAGACGCTGTCAATCCGCTGAAACGCTTTATCATACCGAACAATACGTATGACCTCCTAGTATTATTAAGTTGCGCTGTCAAGCGCAAGTTTTCTTGTTGCTTGATATAATGCACGCAGGCGCTGTGGACTGGTGTGACCTCCTACCGCTTTGACGGTTTTTTTAAGGCTCCA
>Ga0134100_1001572_pt1 | contig 20851 bp, 15 predicted proteins | sample 11_taG_2_FD_94444 | JGI IMG/M metagenome (GOLD analysis project Ga0134100, IMG submission 94444) | Switchgrass degrading microbial communities from high solid loading bioreactors in New Hampshire, USA - 11_42_5_180_A3 metaG | ecosystem: Engineered > Bioreactor > Semi-continuous > Anaerobic >...
ACACTGGGTGTCACCCTGGCTGACAAACCATATGAGGGATGCTAGTTGTAAAGGGCGTGACCTGAGTGGTAATTTCAGGAAGTCATCTTATCTTCAAATCCCTACAGTAAATTGACTCTATCCCTGCCTGTTTATTTCCTTGACTGTTTCGATGTCCATGCTTAATCTGATATCGGGATTATCAACCACAATGACCGTTGTGGTGATATTATTTGCAATAATTGCTTCCTGCACTTCCTTCGGCAGATTGACATTTACTGCACCCGTAACTTTGCCTTCTTTTTCTATTGCCAGTACAAGGATAATGCCATTTTGCCCGTAACCGTTTTTCTCTGCTTCGGCCTGTGCCTTATTAATGGCGTTAATTACCATTTGTCGGGTTACTTCTGCTGTAACGTTATTATTGCCGTCCACCGTAACAGGAACTTTTATTTCAGCCTGTGTCTCAGAGTCAGGATTATCGGCGGCAGGAGGTATAATGATGACAGTGCTGCCACTACCCGATGAACTGCTGCCTTGGCTGTCTTTTCCGCCACCGCTGCTTCCTCCGGTGTAACTGAAAGTTGCCTCAATGGTGTGATTCCCTGTTACATTACTGAAGGTATAGCTTGTAATTCTGCCTTGACTTACGCCATCCACCTTCACATCGTAAATGGAATAGTTGCTGTATGGTGTAATGGTAAAGGTCTGACTTGCCCCTTCATTTACCACCACTCTGCCGCTGGGTGAAATGCTTCCGCCTGCACCTGCAGTTGCAGCGATGGTATATGTAGTGGCTTCTGAGTAAACTCTGACATCAACATTTTCAATTCTAATCACACTGCCTGGTAATGTTGCCGGTGATGTCAGCTGCTGTGCAAGAGGTGCAACCTTTCCTCCCGCCATACTGCCCTTAGTTGCTATGCTGATAGTGGTGACAGGCATCAACACTGCCTGTACTGTTGCAGTACCTTCGGACATTGCATATAAGGTGCCATCCGCAGCTACTTGTACTACATCTGGATTGGAAGAAATGTATTCAACAACTGTTTCATCCCTCAGCGCTGCTTTTTCGCCTTGGACTCCTCCAGCCGCTTTTTGTAGGAAATATTATGTTCTATCCTTCCGGTGGTTCCTTTTTGAATAGAAATATTCTTTTCACTGACACTAAAGCCTGCTACTTCGTTCATAACTTCAACAGCCCTTGACGGAGAACTTCTGACAACAGTAATTTCGTCCTTGACAACTCCGGCACCAACTTTAATCTGGGCTATTTCCCTGATTCCTTCGAATGGCTGCCCATCCCCGGATGCCGTTTCAGTGAAACATGAGCCCGGGATTTCCAGTTCTGTTGAGAAATACGAACTTTCTCCCTGTTTCAGTGCAACAGGCACAACATCAATGGTGTTCTCAGCACCATACTTATCTGCGATGCTGATTTCAACATTCAAAGTATCATCCTTATTTCCGGCATTGGTTATAATTCCGTCCAGTATGATTTTACCGATACCGGTGAATTCATACCTTAAATCTGAAATCTCGGGAACTGCTTCAAAAGTAAATGGCTTCTGAGCTTCAATACTTTGATCGAATCCGTCACTGTCAACATATCTGAGTACGGTTTTAATGCTGACATCACCATTGTTTTCGGGCATTTCGAATGATATTTGAGGATTAAACTGATCTCCGCCCACAAGCGCAGACTTGCCTGCATCAGAAGCTCCGCTGTCCATATAATTTGATAAATTATATTTCGTATCAATTAAAGTTTCCACTCGGTCTGCAACCTGATAGAACTCCACTCTGGTTTTATAAACTGCATCGATACCGGTATTCTTTACAAATGCGCTTACCGTTACATTTTGTCCTGCCTTTGGCTTTTCATTTCCAAACTTAATTGAGCTGTCATCGAACTCAACCCCCGAAGCAGGCCTGAAAGTAAGCAATCCAAGTTTTCTGTCTTCCAGATCGGGCTTGAAAACTTTACCGGTACCTCCTGCGCCATTTATATTTTCAAGAGTTTGTATATACTTGATAAATGCAATTTTTAAACCGGCATTTCCTTCTAATGCGGTAACACCCAGTTCATCATAATTTGCACCCTGTTCGGATGTGATTTGAATTGGTTTGCTCCATCCAGCTTTACCCGTAGATACATAGTTTTGCCCTATTATCGGATCTCCTGCTTTTGCCCCGCCTATAAAGCCATTTACATCAGGAGTTTTTGTGTAATCAATTTCCTGGTACACTCCATCCACATAAACTCCTGCAGGATAGTATCCTTTGCCCTTCGGATATACATATTGACACTTCACTACAGATTTATTTATCTTAACTTCAAATTCCTCTTCACCATACTCGTTAATGTAGTCCAGCTGAACTCTTTCAATCATGGTTTGAGGTTCCCAGCGTGCAATGAATATCTGCTTTTCTCTGGCCTGGTTTTCAGGGTCAGAAGCTCTGCCGGCGTCCCCGGTATCTTTTAATACTGTCTGATTCTCTGTCCAAACCAGATATATATCCCCATCATCGCTGGCAACAACATCATAGCTTGTAATTGCTCTGTCCTGAGTTGCTTCATTATCCTCGGAAGGATTAGGATTTATATCCTTATCTACAGCAAGCATAATCTCTCCCCACTTGCCTGTAGAAGCTTCCTTGCCCTCCATTTGAGACGAGCCTTCCAATTCCAGGTAGTTATCGTTGTTCTTATCGATAATATAAACTTCAAATCCGTAACCCAGGTTTACTTTCTTCAAGCCATACTTAACAAGCCCGGAAATATCCATATATGCTATACTTCCATTTCTGTTCCAGAACAGGTAGGTGATTCCGTTGGAGCGTACGAACTTAGGCTGGGAATCCTTAACATAATATTCCGGACTGTCTACCCCATTAATTCTTACTTTGTCGGTAGTCAGCCTTATAGGGTGGCTAAAGGAATTCTCGGAAAAATTGTATATCTGCATATAAATTTCCTGGTCATTGTCTGTTTTAAGGTTCCAATCTTCATCTGTACTGTAAGCAAACAACGCCAATCCATTGTAAGATATAACCGCAGTATCCACAACACGTGGATCAAGTGGTGACCTACGCATCACAGCCTCTTGAGTTACTGTTATCTCAGGAGGAGATGAGATGCTATTTCCGTCATAGTCGGTTGAGTTCCTTCCATCGGTAATAGTCCTGATTTCTGTTATATCTATCATTTGGCTCACATCAAGGAATCTCTGTCCATACCAGTCTTTCTTATATTGCTCAAAAGTATAATCCAGCGGAAGCAGGCCGTTGTCAATCTGAAATTGTATATTATTATTAAATGTATCTTTTTCTGCTGGTGTGTAGTCGTTGCCACCATTCCATACCCAATTTCCTGACGCATCTTTTCTGGCAAACCTGTATGTTATTAGTGAGAAAGCATTAACTATATCTCCAATTACAAGCTGTGCATCTTCATTACTTATCTGGCTTCCCGATTCATCTATTGAACCTTCTTCAATTTCGGCGCCATTTACTCCGTCGTAGTAATCAGATTTTATATAATAGAGCAATATAGTTTCACTTTCGGGGTCATAGGCTGCCTTTGGTGAAGTATCTCCGCAATAGTCTCCCAGCATAATTCTCTGACCAAATTTGTTTATTTCGGTTCTGCCACTGGTATGAGTAATTTTCATCGGCTCGCCCATTCCTTTTTCTACACTGTAGAATGCAGCGCTTATATCCATATGTGTAAGAACGTCAATTTCTTTATCGTTTACGGTAAATTACCTGCTGGCATCCGACCATGTAATAAGTACTTCCCCGTTGCCCAAATCAAGTACATCGGGTGCTTCATCGAGAGTACCGTCATCATCAATCAATCTGGGCACTGACGCAGAACCATCGGCAGCTATAATCGAGTAATATACCGCAGTTCTGTTTTCGTCGGATCTATTAGGTACATCGTCAACAAATACCCACAGTATTTCACCATTAGGCAGGTTTACAAGTTTATTTGAAGGATATGGATATGCCCCGTTTTCACGTACAGCACGTTCACTTACACTTCCAAAGCCATTGCTGTCCGCCATAAGGGCTCTGAATAATCTTGGACTCTCATCACTTATCCATTCGCTTCTGTTGTAAGCATAATCTCTCGTAAGCTGGTCAAAACCCGACAGAGGTTCGTAAAGCTTGCTTCGTGAAGCCCTCAGCGCTTTTTCAGCTGTGACACCCCAGGTTTTTGAGATTATGGTCCATTCTTTTGAGAAAATGAAAAATCTCACTCCGAAAGCCGCCGTAAATGATGCTGAAATACTGGCACTTAAGTTAACTAAGGTAAATCCGAAATTTACTTCTGCCGTTCCTGTAAGATACATTTTTAATAATGATACTCCTACCCCCAGTTCAACACCTACTCCTACATTTGATGCTATTTCCACTTCTCCGGTGACTTTTCCTTTCCAGCTGGTTCTTGCATCCAACAGCGGAGGATCGTCCTCATCCTTAGGTACCAAAGACCCGCTGATTCCAATACCTATTGAAAAACTGAAGGATGCGTATACAGGAATACCAATTGGAGTTATATATGTTAAAGTAACACCCATACATACTTCAGCATCCGCTCCTATGGCAAGCTGGTTGAAGTATACGTTTCCGTCATCCGCTGCTTCAAAAACCAGAATAATACCCACGCTGAATGATACATCAGGGGCATCTTTGTTTACCTTTGTCTTTGAACTGTTTACCGCATCAGCCCATCCGTCCGCCACATCACTGTCAAAACCAACGGATATTGTAAACAGGTTCTTCTCGGTTTCATCTATTTTCTCCACGTCAGAAGCAGCGCTTTTCATAACGTAGCCGCTACTTCCTTTCAAAGCACTTATATTGGCCCTGTCAAGGTCGGTAATCGGTTTTGCTTTATCTGCAGTTGTGTCCAGCAAGTCCAGCTTACCCATCATTGAACCAAACAGGGGCACAGTTTCAATAGGAGTGCTGTCATTGTTCATACCAAAATATATTTTTATCTTCTCGGGGTTCTGGACTACCCGTATACCTGTAGCAATTACCTTAACTGCTCCAGTGGAATAAATTTTTTATAATAAGCCAGGACCATACCCAGGCTGGCAGCGCCGCATTCCACATTCTCCATTTGTAAAATAACAGGCACTTTTTTAACACTATTCCGGTTAATCAGCATATTCCACTTCCAATACATTTTTTCATAATCAGCTTACCTGGAACCCAGCAACAGCTCTATAGGGCGTTTGTCTTCCAAAACAATTAAAACATTGCAAATAGTACTGATATCTATGCTTAAGTCACGTCCCTTTTTGTTTGACCACTGAAAATTGTTGCTGGAATCCGGATCTATTCCTATTGCAATTCTGACCTCAACGCACCCTTCTTCATCCAGCAGGTTTTTCTGATGCTCCCAGTCTCCAAACGTCTTTTTAAGCATGCCCTCGGTAACAGGCACCCGGCCTACCTTTGTAACATGCCCCTTCATGTATCCAAATTTTTCTCTTGGGGCATATGTCGGAGAAATCTGGGCTTCCATGCCCACTTTTATGCTTTGGGCTATGGTTAAAGGAACGTATGCAATTATTTCTCTGTCGTTCGTATATTTATCTTCATTTATAATTGTGGTAATTTTATCCCCGTTTGATATTGTCTGGTTTATTGATACAATACTCTGAACTGTTCCCGATACTGTCGATTTTATTACAGAGTTTAATTCATATTCTGCCACCAGGTCTTCCAACGCGGCTTCCAGTTCCTTTTGGTCTGCATTGAGCCCGTTACCCGAAGCAACTTGTCCAATTTCATTCCTGAGCTCTTCTATCTCGGCTATAATCCCATAGTCAGGTATTATAGCAATTATCTGCCCTTCATCCACGTAGTCCCCTTCTTTTGCCAGCACGCTTGTCACTGTACCTGATGAACGGGAGTATATATCTGTAACACCTGACTGGGGGAATATAATTCCTTTAACTTTTATACCGTCGGATATATTTCCTCCAAACAGCCATACGGACACCGTAATTATTACAAGCAGCATGCCTGCCAGTAAAATCCACGCAGGTGCCCGAATTACTTTTGTAAATTGATCCAGCTGTTCCGGGGAAGATATTGCATTAATAGCCTCTTCCCTGTAATGCACTTTACTTTTTTCCATATAAAAACTGCCATGAAATCTCCGGGATAACCTTCCTGAGATTTTAACTCCTTATAATACTTTTTTATTATTCAAGATTAACAAGCCTGCCATCTTTAACTATTGAATAAACAGGATTCTCATTTGTTAAGATCCCGCTTTCGTTAAACATTATTTTTCCTGATGCGCCCATTTCCGTTTCCCCGAACGTGTTTCTGAAAACATACTTATATTTCTTATTTACTATTGATTTATCCATCATTCCGTTGGCTGCAATCAGTATCTTTTTTGAATCCTCAAAGAATGACGCGGACGCATCCAGTATATTAAAGCTATGGGATCCAATTACTGCAGTTATTTTGGGATCTGAGGAAAGTTGCTTGGCTATGATAACACCCTTTTCAAAATCATACTCGTCATCATATATTTTATAACCTGCACTGAACCCGTTTCCTGAATACTGCCGGTTGAAGTCATTTACAGCCATCTCAACCCCGTTTAAAAAACTTGGATCATAATCATATACCTGCTTAGAACCCATTACAGCAATATTCAGCTGCATATCTCCTGACAGTTCCTTATCAGCACTGTTGCAGCCTGAAATTTGAATCATCAACAGGAGGAATGCTATAGTAACAAGCCTGTTTATCCCTGTTTTGAATCCTGCAAAATAACTATGCTTTATTGCGCACACCTCCTATAACCGGTATCTTTCAACAGCACTTTGGATTATCTCACCTATTATTTGGGAATAAGTTTTCCCGATATGTTTTGCACATGTTTCATATGGCCCGTTTTGCGTAAGACCCGGCCTTGGGTTAATCTCCAAAAAGTATGCGACCCCATTTTTATCAATTTTAAAGTCTGCTCTGCTGAAATCGTAACAATTTAAATGCTTATGGAGTTTTAACGATGCTGATGTCAATTCATTTTTCAGCTCTTCATCACATACGAAAACTTCATCCAAAATCGGTTCGAAACATTTATGATGAAGTGTAAATACATCTATGTCCGAACCATCCGCATGTTTACAGATGCCTACTTCCAAAGCATAGGCCTTGTCACCTGTACCAACTACAGGCACATACACCTCTTTGCCTTCAATATATTCTTCACAAAGAACCTCCTGATGGTATGTGTCCATATTCCAGCGTACCTTTTCCACCATTTCATTCAAATTATTTGCAACAAATACACCCATACTGTACCCTTCACAGTTTGGCTTTACAATCAAAGGAAAATCCAGCCCTTTGCTAACCATTTCAACTGTTAAAAACCCATCAAGTTTTTCCTGCCCGCAGGGTACATATATACATTTTGGTGTTTTTATGTCTAAGAACTCGGCTATCAGTTTAGTATGAAACTTGTTCTGTGATATCCCCATCGCATAGGCATCACTTCCGACATAAGGAATCTTATTCAGCTCCAGCAATGCAGGTACCAGAGCCTCCCTGTTTCTGGAACTTATCCCTTCGTCCTCCACGAACACCAAATCACAGTCAAACTGCTTGTCCAGTATCAATTTGTTCAGCTTATACATATTGCCAATCAGAACCACTTCATGGCCACATTCCTTTATTGCATTCGCCAGGTAACCAATCTCATCCGGGTGGCAAAAATCAGCGTATATCTCGCTTGTACTTTCTATGTTATAATCTTCGCGCAAGTCAAAAGTTAACCCAATTTTCATATGTCTCTCTCCCCTATTTTGCATTTAATAAGATTATTCTTAAGGCCTCTTAATATAAGGGTTTCTCCGTCATCACCAACTATGTTGCTTCTCTCTGCAACTATCTTTCCACCATCTTCCCCTGCAACATCTATTATGAAGTGAGGTATGGCATAGCCTGAAATTCTCCCCCTAAGCTCTGAAATAATTTCAACACCTTCAGTATAAGGTGTAATGAAGTGCTCAACTCCCTTTACATAATCGCATTGATACAGATAATATGGTCTTACCCTTATTCTTATTAACTCTGAGAACAGCTTTTCCATAGTATTCAAATCATTGATTGTCTGTACATGATCTATTTTTCTAAACTCAGATATGTATTTCTCCAGTTTTTCATCTGTTAAAGTCAGAGGGTCACCACCGGTAATTAAAACATCCCTGATATTTTTATTATTTTTAATATAGTGCAGAACTTTTTCGAAATCACTGTCACTTACCGGGCCATACTTACTGATAACAGTATTCTTTCGTGTACAGTGCCTGCAGAACATAAAACACATGTTGCTTGCAAAAAAAGCTACCCTGTCAGGATATTTATGTACTAAATGAGGAGCTACCGAATAAACTGACTCATGTAATGGATCATCATACATTCTGCCGGAATTGACTAATTCGTCCAACCGGGGAATACACTGCTTCCTTATAGGGCAGTTATTGTCTTCTCCTGAGATTAATCGGGCATAATATGGCGAAATCACCATCCTGTATTTTTCCGTTACTTTCGATATATTCGAACATTCCTGCTGACTCAGCTGAAGATAATCTGCAAGCTGTTCGGGCTTAGTTATGACATTTTTAAGCTGCAATTCCCATTCTTCCATCTGATTCACCCCATTAAACCCCGAGTGATAAAACTCCCGGGAATTTTTGCTACAGCTTATGGCAACATTTTGAATCCAATCCATGCTCTGAAAGGATATATACAGCTTAACATATGAGTTTTAAAATTTAAGATTTTGTCTTGAAATGTCGAATTTAAGGAGTGAAATGCAATTTATAAAGCTTTTTAATTGCACATAATTTGAAATGTTACTCATTGTTATACAACATTCACAGCCTAATCAGTCAACTTGTTGAAAAGCATCATTTTTTATTTTTACAACAATGGTTATACCATCAATTATTATTTGTCAAAACTTCAGCCAGTTAAATTTGAATGAGTAGAAATATGGCCTGCCGGAATATTCCGCAGGCCATTTAACCGCATTATTTTATTATCCTTTATCGGAAAGCAGTAAAAAGCATTATCCCATTACCTGTCATTATCTGCCGTTAAGTCTTTTCCTGACAGAAGAACTCAAAATCATCAATAGTGCCCCAGTCATCGGGAGTGCCCATGATTTTTACGCCAATGGTAACCTTATCACCCTTGTTCAGGCTTATTCCTGTAATCTCGGGATGTTGCCATACAGCCCAACCGTCATTTGTAAAAATTTTCGACCCTAATACTTTACCATCACCGTCTTTTATATAAAGTTCCAGCTTCAGCTCTGTTCCTCCGGCACCCTGAGACCATACCCCCAAAGTGTATTCTCCGGTTTCCTGAACTTTAAAACTTTGGTGCAAATCAATGGTGAAGTTTTTGTTATCCCAATACTGGAAGTACCACGAACCAGACTTCGGTGTTCCGCTCGTGCTGTCTGTTATGGACCCGCTTTCAACCGACCCATCTGTTTCCCATGCAGTATTGCCATCCTCAAATCCAAGATTGCTTAACAGATCCTTTTGAATAACATTTACCGTAAGCTCACTGTCAAATGATAGTACCTTGCCGGCTATAGTAAATTTTCCTTCTGTGTCGGCAGATAAGCCGGATAAATCCCACTCTACAGGAACATCCCTGATTGTACCGTCCGAATATAAAACTTTCAGTGTCGGGGGCAGCTCTGCCTTAAGTTCGTCAACTGTAGAACCCAGATTAACGCTCACCTCTTTATGCCTGTATGAACATACCGGAATATCATTATCCATACTGCCGGGTTCAAATTTAAATGCCTTCAGGGATTCCAGCGCTTTCCCGTCAAAACTGAACATGGCCTGGTTTTCCCATTCATTTCCTCCGCCTTTTACAGCACCTGCACCTTTTACAGGTATCCATACTGGTTCCCAGTAGAATATTCCGATTCCCCTGTCAGATGTTGCAACAGTGTTCATAACCAGTTCGGTCACGAGCTTTTGATTATCAACACTTGCTGCTATTCCCGTGACGTTTTCCTGTTCCTTCCCTACAAGATTTGGTGTGATATCTGCATCTTCATATGTAAATGGGAATGCTGTTTCTGCCACTAAGACATCCTTGTCAAATTTATGAGACAGGTTGTTTATATTATTCTTAAGGTCCATCAAAGTACCGTTCCAATACGGGTAATATGTTAATCCTATTACATCATAATCTGATACGCCATGCTCATGAATTGAGCTGAAGAAGTTTTCACAGAACTGAGCAGAGCCACCGTCCTGAATATGGATCATTATCTTTATTTCTTTATCTTTGGGTGTTGTATCCCTCACAGCTTTAATCCCGCTGTTAATAAACTTTGCAAGATTATCCCAGTTTCCTGCCCGTCCTTCTTCCCATAGCATGCCGTTACCAATTTCATTGCCAACCTGGACCATGTCGGGACAGGCACCTGCTTTTACCAGTTCTTCAAGTGCACCTTTCGTGTATTCATATATAGCTTCACATAATTCATCCACACTCATATTTTCCCAGGCCTTCGGTTTGTTCTGGTTTCTCGGATCCGCCCACCAGTCGGAATAATGAAAGTTTATAAGCAGCCTGAAGCCTTCCTTTTTTATTCGTTTCGCCATTTTCACAGTATGTTCCAGATTGCAGTAATCGCCTGCATCAAAAGACTGTGTCGGTTCATTCCAGATTCTTAGCCTGAGGTAATTCACACCGTTTTCCTTCAATATCTTTAAAGCATCTTTTTCTTTACCGTTAAAATCATAATACTTTCCGCCGTAGTCCTCTATTGCCTGTAATGACGAAATATCCGCCCCTTTTATAAAACCTGCATTTTCATTTTTAGTGCCGCAGCCCGCAACCATCAACATGATTAATGCCGGAACGATTGCAAACAGCAGGTTATGTACTTCTCTTTTCATCAACACACCCCCCTGCATCCTTTGAGAACCTTATTCTTTCCAGCGTTATTATTTCATGTTCGGTGGATAGGCAAATTCTATTCCAAGCTTGGCTTTATTCCATTTGAACCTGGCATTTGTTGCATCATAGAACTTCTGCCATCCAAGCTCTTTGGACTTTTCAACGGCTTCATGATACATCATGGTTACATCACCGGGATCTGCAACTATTATCTTTGCCACCTGGCTAATCCAGTAAGTGTTTAATTTCTCATAAATGCCTGCTTCTTCCGTTCCTGCTTCGACGGTAATATCCGAGAAGCATTTATCATCGAAAACGTACTTACCGTATACTTCTTTTTCATATTTCTCGTTATCAATCACATACTGCTTTGTAGCTATAGGGTAAGTCCTCTGAATCGGAAGCCAGCTGACAAGCCATTCAAATGTCTTGTCACCATACTTGAGATTTGCTGCAGCCCAGTCCTTCTTATATTCCTCTTCCACTTCCGGCTTGATAACCACATGTCCGTCAACCATGTCCCATGTTGCTCCTTCGGGTCCCCACCATGTTTGAAGTATATTCTCAGGCTGTGTCATATAGTTGAGGAATCTAACCGCCCTGTCAGGCCTCTTTGCATTTTTGGTAATCATCGTCATAGTCCAGCCGGTAAGTCCGGACGTGGTCAGGTAAGGAGTTTTTCCTTCATCTCCCCTGATAGGGCCTACTAACAAATAAACTGCATTCTCATCCCTGGACTCGAGTTCATTCCACTGGTTTTCCACCTGTCTGCCCTGGATCATGAACACACTTCCATTTGCAACCTTGGCGCCTTTCTGTTCTATTTTCAGCGTAACTGCATCTGTTGGCATTAATTCTTCATGATACAGAGTATTATAAAATTTAAGGGCCTCGAGAGTCTCGGGCTGCATTCTCCAGTCAAGCCAATTCCCCTCGGCATCTTCATAAGCAGCACCAAACTGCTGGGCTAAGTACTGTACGTCCAGAAGAAGATCCCTCGTACCTGCGCATGGGTAGAATGGTATAATATCAAGCCCGTTATACTGTATTTTTGAATCCCTGACCTTTCTAAGAGCCTCTAGAGTTCCTTCCTTTGTGTCAAAATCAGATACTTTGATGCCAAGCTTATCGGCTATATCTTTCCTGATTCTGAAATTGTTATGGGTGACATAATAGTTCCCTTCCTGCATTTCTTCAGGCGCATAGAAATAATTTACATAACCGTAATAATTTCCGTCTTCATTCCTGAACCAGTCCTGCATGGACTGCGGTACCTTGAAATCGGGTGCATAATTTGCCACCAGTTCGTTAAACGGGAGAACCATTTTGTTCTTTTCAAGAACCTGCCTTTGGGATGAACCAATCCATGTACTGACAATATCAGGCAGGCTGTCCGAAGCTATAAGCGCATTAAACTTGTCTCCGTTTCCGCTGGTAATTTCTATTGTTACCCCTGTTTCTTCGGTAATTTTCTTGTCAAGCAGGCAGTTCTGAATATCCCACGTTTTCTTATACCAGTCCTGATCCACAAACCATGTTAATTTTACGGGGGTTGTGTCCCATGTCCAGCTCGGGCCTTCTTTAACCGTTTCATCGCCCTGCGGTATGGTGGACGATGATTCGGGGGTATTCCGCCCGCTACTTGAATCATTGCATGCTGTTACCAATGTCATAATCAGAGTAAAAGCAAGAAAGAGACAAAATTTTTTTACAATACTTATCATACTGTTATCCTCCTTTTATTAATAGCGGCCTGCTAAAGAACAAAATAAAGCTAATCTTTAACAGCACCTATCATTACCCCTTTAATGAAGTATTTCTGCAAAAACGGATAGGTCACAAGTATTGGTGCAATTGTTACAATCATCGTTGCCAGTTTTATTGTTTCTGAACTGGGTTTCCTGATCCCGGGAGGAACTGCCATTGCTGCAGCCCTCGCCATCCCTGCCGCTTCAGACGAGTTCGATATTATCCTGTAAAGAAAAAGCTGTATTGTCTGGAGCTTGTTTGATGAAGTAAAAACCAGCGAGTCATAAAACGAGTTCCAATGGCTTATCGCCGTAAAAAGTGCTATGGCCGCAAAAACCGGTTTCGACAACGGTACTATGAACAAAAAGAATATACCGTACTCATTAATGCCATCAATTCTGGCAGATTCCAAAATTACCTCGGGTATTTCCCTGAAATACGATATAAACACCAGCATGTTCCACACACTGAAAAGAAGCGGAATGATATACACAAGGAAGTTGTCTATCAGGCCAAGCTTTTTCAGCACCACATAATATGGTATAAGCCCGCCTCCAAAAAACATGGTTACAAGCATATAGCTCATGTATATGTTCCTGCCCTTCAAGTTCTTTCTTGACATCCCATACGCGACCAGCGATGTGAAAAGCAGGCTGGATATTGTTCCTATAACTGTTCTCAGTATTGTTATCAGAAAAGCATCGAATATCGTTTTGTCCATAAATACAACCTTGTAATTATACAGGTTAAATCCTCTTGGCAGGAAAATGACACCGCCAAGGGTATATTCATAACTGTCGCTGAAAGATCCTGCCAGACAGACCCAGAACGGTAAAACTGTAATGAAAACAAGAAACAACATAAATACCGAATTAAAAATATTGAAAATTAAATCTGCTTTATTTACGCTTTTCATGACTGATTCCTCCGATATCTCAGAAAAGGCTTTTTTCTGTCAGCTTCCTGGATGTATAGTTGGCTCCAAACAGCAGCAACATGGCTACTATGGACTTTGCTAGCCCGACTGCTGCAGAATATGAGTATCTCATCTGCCCTATCCCAACCTTGTAAACATAAGTATCAATTGTTTCGCTCCTGTCAAGGTTTAACGGGTTCTGAAGCACAATTATCTGATCAAATCCTGTGTTTAATATGCCGCTGATAGAGAAAATGAACATAATGGATACCGTACCCATTATTGCCGGTATGGTAATATACCACATCTTTGCGAATCTCCCGCAGCCGTCAATTTCAGCTGCGTCATATATCTCCTGATCCACTCCTGCAATAGCCGCAATATATAATATCGAGTTAAATCCAAAGCCTTTTATGATGCTTGATACAACTACTATAGCCCAAAAATATCCCGGATTGGCTAAGAACTCCACCGGTTTTTCAATGAGTCCCAAAGACTTCAGAAAAATATTCAGAACACCGTTTTGATCTGTTGAGAGCATTGAATAGATTAACCCGCCGAATATGACCCACGAAACAAAATGCGGCAGGTAAGTAACTGTCTGTACTATTTTTTTGAACTTCAAATTTCTGATTTCGTTAAGAAGGAGGGCAAATATAACAGGAAAGGGAAACCCGAATATTAATCCCAGGATGTTTATTCCCAGCGTATTTTTTAAAATGCTCAGAAAATACGGATCTGTGAAAAACTCCTTAAAATGCTTCAATCCTACCCATGGAGAACTCATATATGCCGAAAAAATACTCGAGCTTTTATTCAGGGAAAATAAGCTAAAATCCTGAAAGGATATAACAATTCCATACATCGGAATATAACAGAAAATCATGAGAAAAATTATGCCCGGCCATACCATGCTTTGGAGTTCAAGCTGATTCTTTAATGTTTGCAATCGCCACGCGGGTTTATCTTTTCTGCGAATTAGTTTTGACACCATACAGAAACAACTCCTTTTTACCAGGAAGAACTAATCTGAGCTACTATGGAAAATTATACTGAAGTCTTTAGGAATAAGTAATATCATCATTTTGCATTAGGTGTCACTTTTTTGGCTGTTTACTAAACACGCTTTCAAATATTGAAATCAAAATGTATAATTAAATTGAAAAACAGTTGCCATCGCAAATTGTGTTCCGTAAGGCAGTCACTGAAAACCTTTATTTTATTACGGCCTGATGATTATATAATGAAGTCATGCTTGCGAGGTTTGTATGTGCCTGAAATTTAAAGATATAAGTATTAAAAAGAAGCTTACATATACTTTTTTCATATTTATACTGATACCCACCTTACTGCTTTGCATATACAGTTATAGCCAAATACAGCGGTACATGAGATCCGAAATTGTTAATAACGGTAATGCTACTCTTGACCAGATTAAGTATAATATAATGAACAAGGTGGAAATAGTAGAGAACGTCAGCAGTAATGTATGCTATAACTCAGGTTTAATATCATTTCTAAGAAGAACGTTTACTCCTACCCCAACTTCCATAGATGAATACATAAACATCATAGTGCCTATAGTAGAACATGCCGTTTTGTACCATAAGTTCAGCATAGCCGATATTTCTGTTTATATCACCAATGAAAGCATCCCTGAAGGCTTTGGTTATTTCCGTTATGAAAGTTCATTGAAAGATATGGACTGGTATAAAAACTTTATGGAAAGCGATATGAATTCTGCATGGATAATTCCTGATAAAGCAGATTTATACGGTAAACAGGGGTCCGATGCTTCATCAATGTTTATGTTTGTCAGGAAGATATGCCCTCCGAATGACATTCATCTTGGGCTGGTAGCAATAAATATACCGCAATCGGAATTGTTTTCTTCACTTTACCTGCCGGAAAACACGTACAGTTTTTTTGCTCTGACAACCGAAGGCATTGTATTGTTTACCACAGAAAATCAAAAACTGCCACCTGCAGAAGTTCTTGAAAAAATTACAGCCATGCCTTCAGGCTACTGTATATATGATAATATTTTGTATCTTACCACAACTGTTGATTCGCTAAATATAATAATCTGCAAAACAGTACCCCTATCAAGCAGATCTTACCCCATGAATTCATTGACTGTAACTTTTATAATACTGATACTTATTGTGTTCCTGATGATTATTTTATTCTTTGTTATCCTCAATAATGTGTTTACAGAAATTAATAATCAGCTGAACCTTATGTCTTTAGCAGTACAAAATGATTTCAAATACAGGATACCGGTCAAAAGAAATGATGAAATAGGACAGATTTCACAGCATTTCAACACTTTGCTTGATAAAATAAATACTCTCCTCAGGAATCTCGTAATAAAGGAAACCGCGCATAAGGACGCCCAGTTTAAAGCTCTTCAATATCAAATAAACCCCCATTTCATTTACAATACCATTGATGTGTTCGTAAACAAGCTGGCACTATCCGGTAACTATCAAATTGCAGATTCCATTGCAAGCTTTGGCAGGATGCTTCGGTATAATATCGGTAAAAACGAGAACTTCACCACACTGCAAATGGAACTTGATTATATAAAAAGCTATATAGGCATACAAAAACTCCGTTACGAAGACAGGCTCAGGTTAAATATCAATATACCAAATGAGCTGCTTAGTTGCAGGATAATTAAATTCATCCTGCAACCTGTTGTTGAAAACAGTATATTACATAATATGGACAATAACGGAAAATTCTTAATTATTAATATAAATGCCGAAGTTATGAATGGAAACCTTGTAATATCCATAAGTGATAACGGGAAAGGTATAGAACCCGGCAAGCTTAAAGAATTAAATGCCCAGTTCGAGACCTCTGAATACAAGCAGCCCTCTGACAATAAAAGTACAAACATCGGAATGCAGAATATAAATGAACGTATAAAACTGTTTTATGGAAATGAGCACCATATTCGGATGGAGAGTGAATATGGAAAAAGTACCACGACTATTATTACAATACCTGATGTTTTGGGGTGATAAGTAATGTACTCTCTTCTTGTTGTAGATGATGAAAAAGTAATATGTGAGGGATTAAAACACAGAATAAGCATGCTCAAAATTCCGCAGCTGGACAGTATAAAAACAGCATTAAACGGGCAGGAAGCTTTAAAAATTATAGATAAAGATCCCCCGGATATTATTATTACAGATATTAGAATGCCCGAAGTGGGAGGACTTGAGTTAATAGAAACCGTTTCAAAAAAGAAACCGAATATAAAATTCCTCGTGCTAAGCGGTTATGAAACATATGATTATATACGCAGTGCATTCAAACTTGGGGCGGTGGATTACCTTTTAAAACCCATAAGCTCTGATGACCTGGAATACCACTTGTGTTCCTTAATCAAGAAACTGGATAATGAGCAAAAATTAAGGATTATAAAAAAAAGGCAAAGCATTGAAAATTCCAATATGTTATTGAGCCAGTTGCTTTTAAGCCAGTACATGCATCCAAAGATTGAGAAAGACATTTTGTCAAAACTGTTGGCATTTTTCCCATATAACTTCTTTACCATAGGTATAATAGCAATAGAATTCAATCTGGATTACGGAAAAAACCTTGATTTAATTACCAATCAGCTTGATCAATTAATTAAAAAACTCTCACATAGCAAATACATAAGGACCTATTACCTGTTAAACCATTCTAGATATCCGGTTATCATATTCAATATTTCTAAAAAAGAACTATATCCTCAAATTGTTAAACTGCTGGAGAGCTTTACAGACAACCTGAGAAAAGCGCTGCAGCTTAACCCTGCAGCGGCTGTCAGTTCTGTGATGAAAAGTGTATGCAGTCTCAAAACGCTTTACTCCCAGGCGGAAGAAGCAGCTTCATACAGGATCCTGTATGGATCAAACCGGGTTATTGAGTATTGCAATACACCTAATGGCAATCAAAAGATTATTCTAAACAAGCATGACCTTGCCTGCATCGATAACGCAATAAGCTTACGTTCGGCAAAGCAATTTAACCTGCTCATCGACAAATACTTCAACAGGGAATTTCTAAAAACTCAGAGCATAGAAAATGTCAAAAAGCTATATTATATGATTCTTAAAAGAATTAACGACCAGATAAGTGATAAGGAACATTTCGCAATTGAGGAAGACAAAAAGGATTTTGAGCAGTTCTTTTCTCTGGAAGAAATAAAATCTTACCTGAAAGATTACATGTTCAAAATTTTGCATTACCTGTCACGGCAGGACGAAACTGAAAAGTCGGTAGTGGATATTGCAGTTAATTACCTTAAGGAAAATTATATGAAAGAAGTAAACATGGCTGAGGTTTCAAACATGGTATCAATGAACTATTCATATTTCAGCAAGCTGTTTAAAACACAGACCGGGATGACCTTTTCGGAGTACTTGCTGATGCTTAGAATGGAAGAAGCAAAAAAGCTTTTAAATGACCCGGTCAATAGAATATGCGAAGTATCATCAATGATAGGCTATGAAAACGCACATAATTTTTCCAGGGCATTTAAGAGTTATTTTGGTATTTCCCCGAAGGAATACAGGAAAAAAATGTAACGAATCCGGGCAAACGGCAGCCGGCTGCCGCTTAAGGTTTGCTTTTGCAAATAGACTTTCAGGCATAAAAAACACAGCGTTCTTCAGAATTGCTCCTTAGAATCGCTGTGTTTTCAGAGGGGCACTTATGGCAAATTAATTTTTTGACCTACATAAATAATTGCATCATCCAGATTGTTAACCTTTTTTATTTGATAAATATATTGACGGATATCTGTTTTACCACGGTATTTACCCGCTATATCCCAAAGGGTGTCTCCCTGCCTGACTGTTATTGTTTTATATTCCCTTTTAACATTTTTACCTGCTGATACCACTGAGCCAAAAAACAACATAATAACCGTGAGTGTTAATACCAAAATAGTGAAAAACCTTTTTCTGTTTTTGAGGCGATACGCTTTCATAAATTATAACCTCCTTTGGATCAAAATAAGCCAAACCAAAGCAGATTTTCAAAAAAACAAAGAACAAATGTTCTATTTGCATTTTATCGAACATTTGTTCATTTGTCAACAATTTTTCGAACATTTGTTTGACATTTTTTATAAGTATGGTATAATTAGGTTAAATAAAATTACATGGGGTATTAAAATGAAGCAAAAAAATCTGGACAAGCAAAAGCAAATCTTGGATTTTGTAAATAAACAGGTTCAGGAAAAAGGGTATCCCCCTTCAGTCCGGGAAATTTGTAAAGCTGTTGGGTTCAAGTCCACTTCAACAGTTCATTCTTATTTATCTGCCCTTGAGGAAAAAGGTCTGATTGTGAAAGATCCCTCAAAAACAAGGGCTTTAAAGGTAGTGGATAAACAAATCAAAAGCCTTGAGGGTTATGTTTCTGACCATGAAATAGAAAATATTCCTATTGTAGGCAGGGTTGCAGCAGGACAGCCAATACTCGCCATTGAAAACATAGAAGATACTTTCCCTGTTCCAGTTGAATATCTGGAGAACGGCACTACATTTATGTTAAGAGTAAAAGGCGACAGCATGATAAACAGGGGAATATATGACGGGGATTTGGTTATAGTAAAACAACAGAACACTGCAATGAACGGTGATATAGTTGTCGCACTGATTGAAGATGAAACAACCGTAAAAACTTTTTACAAGGAAAAGGATCATTTTCGTCTGCAACCTGAAAATGAAAATTACGAACCAATAATTGTAAAAGATAACCTTACCATTCTTGGAAAAGTTATAGCATTGTTCAGAAAATTTTAGAGCCTCCCGGCTCTTATTTCTTTTATTATTAGAAATTATTAATGATGAACCAAACCTAAAAATTCGGCATTGTTGTCATATATGAATGGTTTCTGAATATGAGTCGATTATTTCAACCCTGCCGTCGCTGTCTATATATTTTATGACAGAAGATAAAATGCTGTCCGCATGTGACACTTCATTGGTCACGCAGGAAATTCCCAGTTCGCATTGATTCCATTCGTCCTGCCTTCCTGTTTCTGCAGCTGATACATTGAGTTTTGAGGTGATTTTTGCCAATAGGCTTTTTACAACGCTTCGCTTATCTTTTAAGCTTTTCATCCCGCCTATATATAATGTTAATTTAAGTGCACCAATAACCATTTTTCCTCCTCCGCCACTAATTTCAAATTCCGTCAGTCACTTTGCACACATAAATTTAGATGCATAAGTCAAACTTATGCACCATTAGTAATTGAACGATCTTCCTTTGAATTATTCTATCTCACCTAATAACTTCATTTGCGATTGCAACAGACTGACAGCTTTACTTTTATATACGGCCATATCCTTTTTTAATCGCTCTGCTTCAAATTGAATTTTGACCACTTCCCGGTTTGCCTCGTCAACAATCTCTTTTGCCTTATTCTGCGCTTCAGCTATAATGTTTTCTGCCTTCTTTTCAGCATTGCTGATAATTTCGCTGCTGGACTGCTGGGCAAGTATCAAACTTTTCTTTAATGTTTCCTCCATTTTCTCATAATGGGACAATCTGTCCTTTAGCTCCATTACCTGGTCTTTTGCCTTCATCAGCTCACGAATGTAATCCGAGTAATCCTCAATTATTTTCTGAATTACTTCATAAACTTGATTCTCATCCAAACCCCTTACAACAGATTTACGGAATACAATATTTGACAAATCATTGGGTGTGAAATTCATACAGCATACCTCCGGCAAATCAAATAACCTAAGCTAAAATCTAGCAATAATGAGCTGGAGCATATTCTCTACTAAGCTAAGTAACAGATATGCCAAAATTGGAGAGAAATCAAACATCAAATTTTTCCCGAAAACCGACCGGGCAATCATGTTCCTGATTGGCGACAAAATTGGTTCGGTAACATTATAAATAAATGCAATAAACCTGGTTTCCCTTCTTAAAGGAAGCCAGGAAACTATAACGCGCAGTAAAATCAATATTTCGATAATCCTGAAAAACAGGAGTACCGCAGCGCTTAAAATTTCTTTCATTTACACCCTCCGTTATTTAAGCCAGGTAAATACACCCTGCTCCTGCAGCTCTTCCTTCACATCGCCCAGTATATCAACACTGTTGGGTGTTGCAAGGAAAATTCCGGAGGATACTTTTTGAATGTTTCCGTCAAGAGAATACACGGCACCGCTTAAAAAATCAACTATTCTTTGTGCAATTTGGATA
>Ga0134100_1001574_pt1 | contig 20832 bp, 16 predicted proteins | sample 11_taG_2_FD_94444 | JGI IMG/M metagenome (GOLD analysis project Ga0134100, IMG submission 94444) | Switchgrass degrading microbial communities from high solid loading bioreactors in New Hampshire, USA - 11_42_5_180_A3 metaG | ecosystem: Engineered > Bioreactor > Semi-continuous > Anaerobic >...
ATAGTATACGGTATGACCTGGATCTGCGTGTAAAAAAGCAGATGATCTATGATGATCATCTGCCAACAATACATATGCTACTTCATTTTACTTGGTTCAACCCCAACATTTGACGTAGAGCCTAAAAAAAACGGCCTATTGGCCGTAAAAAACCGGTTTTTGTCTGCGCTTACCCGCATTTCCGATACTCTGTCGTCGTTATTTATGGTTCTCGAAAGACAGCAGGCATTTGTCGGCCCGGTACTTGGTGACGATGTATTCGACGGGCTGGCCGTTCTTTGCAAACAGAATATTGTTCACCTTTATAAGCGGCTGACCGGGCTGGACCTTAAGGTAAGCCGCGTCCCTCTGGTCGGTATATACGACTTCCAGCATGCTCTTGGAGGTGTGAGGAATAAGCGGGTATTTTCCTCTCAGGATATCGTGGGAAGGCTTTTTAAGCCTTAAATCCTCACAGATGTCGGGAAAATGGTACAGCGGTATGTACGATATGTTCAGCGAGATCACTTCTTCGCCGTGATTGTTAACGTAGGTGATGGCCGCGAACTCGGCGGGCATATCGGGTTTTATGCCGAAAAGCTCGGCCAGGTTCTTGTCCTGTTCGCTTGAGACGATTTCCATGGACACGATGTTTTTCTCGGACGGATTCTGGCTGTCCAGTATGGAATCGGTGAAACCGGTATAATCCTTGATATGTATGTGGGTCTTCCTCGTGGAAACGAATGTTCCTTTTCCTTTCTGTTTATACAAATGGCCGCTGGCGGTCAGTTCATTTATGGCCTGACGCACCGTTGGCCTGCTTATATCGTACATCTCGCAGAATTCCTGCTCTGAAGGGATTTTGGAGTTCTCTTTGAATTCACCCTTTTCTATCTTATCCAGGATGAGATTCTTGAGCTGGTAATATAACGGAACGTTGCTGTATTTATTAATGTCTACCATACCAAAACCCTCCATCGCATCGCTTATAATATTACATTATGACGTAAAGACAATATAACATTAATTTGGTGCAGATTCAATAGAATATATTATTTTTTGAGATGTCTTTTGTAAATCTTTACAGGTTGAGTTCCACGCGGACATCCGGGACCTGGTTGGCTTCCAGCAATGGATAGACATGCTCTTCGAGGAATTCGTCCACCTGCTGCGGGCAGCGCCCTATGTAATTTTCGGGCTTCAGAACTTCCCTGATCTCATTGACAGACATGCCGAAGGCCGGGTCATTCGCTATGCGCTCTATAAGATCGTTTGGCAGACCGTCATTCTTGACCCTGGCGGCCGCTGCCATGGAATGCTGCCTGATCCTCTCGTGGAGTTCCTGCCTGTCTCCCCCTCTTTTTACGGCCTCCATCAGGATGTTTTCGGTCGCCATGAAGGGCAGCTCTTCCATTACATGCTTCTCGATGACCTTTGGATAGACCACGATGCCGTCGGCTATGTTCTGGTAGATGTTCAGGATGGAATCCACGGCCAGGAACGCTTCGGGAATGCTGATGCGCCGGTTTGCGGAATCGTCCAGGGTTCTTTCAAGCCATTGCGTGGACGCCGTTATGGCGGGATTCAGCGCGTTCACGATCACGTGCCTTGCCAGCGCAGAGATCCTCTCGCTGCGCATGGGGTTTCTCTTGTACGCCATGGCCGAAGAACCTACCTGGTTCTTTTCAAACGGCTCCTCAAGTTCCTTAAGGCTTGCCAGGAGGCGCATGTCGTTGCTGAACTTGTACGCGCTCTGGGCGATCGCGCTGAGGACGTTGAGTATCCTGGAATCCTGTTTCCTTGAGTAGGTCTGGCCGGAAACCGGCATTATCTCGCTGTAGCCTACCTTTTCGGCTATCAGTTTCTCAAGTTTCTTTACCTTCTCGTGATCCCCGTCGAAAAGGGCAAGGAAGCTCGCCTGTGTGCCGGTCGTGCCCTTGCAGCCCAGCAGCCGCAGGTGCGACATCACGAAGTCAATCTCCTCTACATCCATGAGCAGGTCCTGGATCCAGAGGCACGCCCTTTTTCCCACGGTAACGAGCTGGGCGGGCTGAAAATGGGTGTATCCCAGCGTGGGCAGGTCTTTATATGCTTTTGCGAACCGGCTGAGTTTCAAGATAACGGAAAGGACCTTTTCCCTGATTAGCTTCAGCGCCTTATGGAAGATGATTATGTCGGTGTTGTCGCCGACATAGCATGAAGTGGCGCCCAGGTGGATTATTCCCCTGGCTTTTTCGCATTGGGCTCCGTATGCGCGGATATGGGCCATGACATCATGGCGCGTTTCCTTTTCTATGGCCTCGGCCAATTCGTAGTTTATATCATCGCGGAATGCCTTGAGTTCGTCGATCTGTTCCTGGGATATGTCAAGCCCGAGTTCCTTCTGGGCTTCCGCAAGTGCTATCCAGAGCGTGCGCCAGGTCCTGAACTTGGTGTCGGGCGAAAAGAGTTCCAGCATTTCCTTGCTCGCATATCTTGAACTGAACGGGCTCTCGTAAGAGTTCCTGGGCAATGTGTGTACCTCCGAAAAAAGAAAAATGCGAACACGCCACAAAGACGTCTATACGTCACAACGTCTATACTTAAATATATGTTAATGTAATGGCTGTAGTAGTAATTATATCTCTATTCACGGGAAAAATCCAGTAAAAAAAGAGTGAATTTTTAATATTCACTCCTTGTAAAAAAGAACGGGACATTAAGTGAGGGATTATTATTTATTGCAGCCGTTCCAATGCGGCCAGTTCAACGCAGACACACAGTATTTGAATTGCCTTTTCTAGCTCTTCGATCGGCGGATATGTGGGCGCAATCCTGATATTTTCGTCATTCGGGTCAATCCCGTACGGGAACGTGGCGCCGGCGGGAGTAAAGGTCACTCCTGCCCCCTTTGCCAGTTCCACTACCCTGCGCGCGCAGCCTTTCATGGCATTGAAGCTGATGAAATATCCCCCGCGCGGCTTGCTCCATGATGCGATATTTTTTCCGCCCAGGTTCTTATCAAGGATGTTTAAAACGGTCTCGAATTTAGGCCTTAAGATGGCGGCATGCTTTTTCATGTGCTCCCTCAGGTTTTCCGGGTCTTTCAGGAAGCGGACATGGAGAAGCTGGTTTATCTTGTCAAAACCGATGGTCTGAATTGATATCTGTTTTTTAAGCGCGGCAATATTTTCCGGGCTCGATGCCACCATGGCTACCCCCGCCCCCGGGAAGGTTACCTTCGAGGTGGACGAGAACATGTAGGCCCTGTGCGGGTGTCCGGCCTTGCGGCATTCCCCTATAAGGTCGAGAAGCGTATCCTCGGTCTCATAAAGGTGATGGAACGGGTACGCGTTGTCCCACATGATGATAAAGTCATCGGCGGCGGTTTCCATGGCGGCCAGGCGCCTTACCACCCGGTCCGAGAATGTTACGCCCGTTGGATTGCTGTACATTGGTATGCTCCACATTCCCTTGATCGACGGATCCCTTGACACGAGCTCTTCCACCATGTCCATGTCGGGGCCTTCCGGCGTCATGGGAATGGTTATCATCTCGAAGCCAAACTCCCTGGTAATGGCGAAATGGCGGTCATATCCCGGGCTGGGACAAAGGAACTTGAGCTTCCCCTGCTTGCCCCAAGGCTGCGAAAAGCCGTTCAGGCCAAGGAGCAATGCCTTGCTGACAAGGTCGTACATAAGGTTCAGGCTTGAATTGCCGGCCACAATTATCTGGTCAACCGACAGGTTGAAAAGGGATGCAAAGAACTCTTTTGCCTCGATAATCCCGTCCATGGCGCCGTAATTGCGGCAGTCGATTCCATCCCTGGAGATAAGGTTTTCAGCGTACCTGAAAAGGTCCATGGACAGGTCAAGCTGGTCGCTGCCCGGTTTTCCCCTGGACATGTCGAGCTTGAGGCCCTGTTTCCTGTATTCCTCGTATTTTTCTTCGAGTTCCTTTTTCCTTTCGGACAGGCTTAACGGCGCTATCGCTTTCGCGTATGCCTCCCGGATGCTGTCGACATATGACGGGGACTGCCTGCCCGCCGGAATTTCAATGACTTCTTCCATAGTTGTTCCTCCCGGGTATATTCACTATCAGCTTATGTAATATTCTATAGGAATGATCCACGATTTGCAAGTTATAATATTAGAAATTGCAAAATTGTTTTAGCCTATTATTGGGTTATGACAGGACAAAATGGCAAATTGGCTCATAACGGCGCTTTCGCTGTATCGATGCGTAAAATTTGCCGTTGTTGCATTTTGCATGGTGATAAACTGCACGATTCATTAATTCATGAAATGAACCCAGTTATCTATTACCTGGCCGAGATAGTCGTAAAATTCCTTTCTTTCGACGCTTCTCATGGCTATCAGCGGGCTTTCGGCTATTATCTCCCCGCCCTTGTATACCGATACCGTACCCAGGATCGTTCCCTTCCGCACCGGCGCCATAAGTTCCGTCGGGAGCGAAACCCTGGTCGAGAGCATGTCTTCCTCGTACTTTCGGATTATGGCCTCAACGTCACCGGCCACGCCGGCTGGTATGGTTTCGGCATCCCGGGCGCGCTTTACCGGGACCTGGCCCATTATGCTTCCCCTCTCGAGAAGTTTCGCGTGCCTGAAGTTTTCAAAGGCATAATCCAGGATCTTCATGCTGCTCTGGGATCTTAAGCTTTTCGAGTCGCAGAACAGCACGATAGAGATAAGGCGCATGTTGTCCCTGGTGGCGGACGTGACCAGGCATCTTCCGGCAAGGCCGGTATACCCTGTCTTGACGCCGTCCGCGCCCTCGTACAGGTCCAGCATTTCATTGGTATTGGTAAGCGTTCTGCACTCGAAATAGTATTCCCTGGTCTTCACTATCATGTTGAAAACCGGGTTTTGCAGCGCATACCTGGTTATCTTGGCCAGGTCGTAGGCCGTGGTGTAATGCCCTTCAGCGTCCAGGCCGTGCGGATTGGCAAAGCTGGTTTCAAATGCCCCTATCTCCCTGGCTTTCTCGTTCATCATCCTCGTGAACTCCTCGACGCTCCCGGCACAGTACTCCGCTATCGCCACGGCGGCATCGTTTCCTGAGCACAGCATGAGCCCGTACAGCAGGTCCTCCATGCGGACATTGGAGCCTGCCCTGAGCCCCATCGTTGAACCGCCCATGCCGGCAGCCCGGCCGCTTATGGGCACCCAGGCGTCAAGCGGGCAGTTCTCTATGGCCAGGATAGCCGTCATTATCTTCGTAGTGCTTGCCATGGGCCTTTTAACAAAGGCGTTTTTCTCGTAGAGGACAGTCCCGGTCTCAAAATCCATGACACAGGCCGACCGGGCGTTGATTTCCGGGGCTGAAACGGCCAGGGCCTCTTCCCCGTCAAACGCGTCGGTATATAACCGGCCGGTATGTACAACTATGTCCCGGGAAATCTCCGCCGGTGACGAATCAACAGGCCGGTCTTCAGGCGGTGACCGGCGCGGCGGCGCGAACAGGCATACGAAAGCCAGATTGACGATCAGGATGAATGCCACGAGGTATAACAGGTCCCTTGCCTTCAAAACGGTAACTCCGGTTATAGTGCTGCCAGTCTCATTTATATGTTTTTCAGGGACTTATTACACCATCATTCTTCAACAATTCGATAATGGTCCGCACGGTATGGGAAATATCGTTCCCGGAAACCACATGGTAATCGCAGTATGCCTTGTACAAGGGGTAGCGTTTTTCCATGATCTCGAAGAGAGCTCCTGGCCCGTTCTTCAAAAGGGGCCTGCCGCTGCAGTCTATGTTTTCGGCTATAAGTTTCAGCGGCCTGTCTAAGAAGATTAGAACGCCATTTTTCCTGAGGGCTATTACGTTCTCTTCCCGGAGCACGACTCCGCCTCCGGTGGAGATAATGACGCCCTCCCTGGACGCGACCTCGGATACTATCCTGGTTTCCGCGTCGCGGAAAAACTCTTCCCCCTTCTTCTCGAACAGTTCGGGTATGGGGCCGTATGTCTCTTCTATGAGAGTGTCGGTATCGATGAAGGGCATGCCCAGTTCCTCGCTCAAACGCTCTCCGACAGTCGTTTTTCCGCAGCCCATCATACCGATCAAAACAATGTTTTGTTTCATCGGCCCCTCCTTATCTCTTCAATTACCTTGTTTACCAGGGATTTATCCAGGGTTTTGTCCTGCCATATCTCTTCCGAGCGAAAGGCCTGGGCCACGAGCATGTAAAGGCCGTTGGCACACGGGATTCCCAGTTCTTCCGAGTACCTGAGAAGAACCGTCTTCTCCGGGTTATATATGAGATCCATTACGAAACCCGCGCCTTCAAGCTGCTCCTTGCAAAGCGGGCTTCCGGATTCTTCGGGGAACATGCCGACCGGCGTTGTGTTGACAACCAGGTCATAGCCCGCGGCGCTGAACGCGGAGATGTCGGCGCAGGAAAGGCCGGGGAACTTCATCATGGCGCTGTCGGGATCGCGCGATACGATGGTTATGCCGGAAGCCCCGTGGTCCTCCATGTACGCAACGACGGCACGTGCTGCGCCGCCGCTTCCCAGCACGGCGCATCTTGCTCCTTCCGTTTTAACCCCGTATTCCACGAGGGCCATGCCAAAGCCGTCGTAATCGGTGTTGTAACCCTTGTACACGTCCCTGAGGCAAATGGTGTTTACGGCGCCGATATGCATGGCCTCATCGGACAGGGAATCCAGGTATGGCAGTATCTCCTTCTTGTATGGGATTGTCACATTGAGCCCCAGGTAGCCGCGGGACCTGAGGCTGTCAAGGAGTCCGGGAAGCTCATCGTGCTTTGCCTCGATAAGGTCGTATTCCGCGTCGATCCCGTGTTCCCTGAAAAACAGCGAATGGATCCCGGGTGAAAGGCTGTGGGAAAGCTTTTCGCCGATAAGGCCGTATCTTGCGATACCCGTCCCCGGGCTTGCAATAAGCCTTGCCTGGTACTCCCGCGAAGCCTTCATGATCTCCGAGTAGACAGATCTTATGGGTTCCCTGTATCCGGGGTTTTCTACGCGCGAAAGAATCCTTTCCAGGATCTGCTTTTCCCGTTCAGGGTCGTGTATTGCCATGCCGGTTTTCTTCTTGTGCTCCGCCACATCCCTTACATGGTCCATCCTCTTTTCCAGGAGCCGGGTTATGGCTTCATCGATCTCGTCAATTCCTTTCCTTATATCGCCCAGGGATTTTTCACCGCTCATGTTCCGGGCTCCCTCCCTGCCGCTGGTATCCGGTATGCACAAGGTACAGGTCGAGCAGGGCTATGGCGCAGGCGGCTTCCACGACCGGCACTGCCCGCGGGACGATGCAGACATCGTGCCTGCCCTTGATTTCAAGAACGGCGTTTTCCATCTTCTCCATGTCGATTGTCTCCTGGGCCTTAGCGATGGAGGATACGGGCTTTATGGCAACTCGGAAAACAACCGGCATGCCGTTGGTTATGCCGCCGTTTATTCCGCCGTTGTTGTTGGTCCTGGTCCGGACCTGTTCCCCGTCCATGTAAAAGCTGTCGTTGGCCTCGCTTCCACGCATTCTCGCTATTCCGAAGCCCGCGCCGAACTCCACGCCCTTTACCGCCGGGACAGAAAACAGCATGGAGGAAAGCTTCCCTTCCACGTTGCCGAAGTACGGCGTGCCGATCCCGGCGGGAAGGCCGATTACGGCGGTCTCGATTATGCCCCCTACCGAATCCAGGTCCCTGCGGGCGTCGTCTATGAGCTGCATGTATGCATCCGCGCAGGAAGAGTCATTGACGGGAAGCTCCATTTTCCGCAAGTTCTCAAGCTGCTCCCTTGTGACTCCGGCCATATCGAAAGAAACATCTACAATATCGCCTATGCTGTATACGTGGCTTCCGATGTATATTCCCTTCTCCTCCAGGAACTGGCGTGCCAGGGCGCCGGCGAATACCAGGGGCGCGGTAAGTCTTGCCGAGAAATGGCCTCCGCCCCTGTGATCGTTGTATCCGCCGAAGCGGACATGCGCGGCGTAATCTGCGTGGCCGGGCCTTGGCAGGCGGCTTATGTCCTCGTAATCCTGCGACCTGGTATCCGTATTCCTTATAAGGCCGCATATTGGCGCGCCCGTCGTCCTGCCCTGGAAGATGCCGCTTAAAATCTCGACCTCGTCGGCTTCCTTCCTCCTTGTCGAATACGGCGCGGATTTCGGCCTCCTTCTTTGCATCTCGAAGGCTATCTTGTCAAGATCCACGGCCATCCCGGCCGGAAAGCCGTCCACGACAATACCGACGGCAGGTCCGTGGGATTCGCCGAACAGCGATATTTTCAGCCTTTCACCCCATATGCTGCTCATAGATCCTACCTCCCAGCAGCCTGAAATCTTGCCAGAACTCCGGGTATGACTTGGAAACGGCTTCAAACCCGCTTATTTCCACGGGACCTTCCGAGCGGGACGAAGCTATGGCCAGGGCCATGACGATCCTGTGGTCGTTCCAGCCATCCACTCTGGCGCCGTTGAACTGCTCAACCCCATGTATCACGAGGCCGTCCTCCATTTCCTCGACGCGGGCTCCCAGCCTGTTAAGCTCGCTGGATACGGCCCTGAGCCGGTCCGATTCCTTAATCCTAAGCCGCCTTGCGCCGGTTATGGCGGACACGCCCTGGCATAAAGCGGCTGCCACCGCTACTGCCGGCACAAGGTCCGGGCACTGGGACGCGTCAACCTGCACGCTTTTCAGGGCGCCCGGGCTCACCTGCAGGGTGCCCCGGTTCCATTCGGTCCTTGCGCCCATTTGCCTTACGATGTCGAGTATTATCCTGTCGCCCTGCAGCGAAGCCTCGTTAAGGCCTTCAATGGCTACTTCGCCGCTTATGGCGCCCAGCACGCAGAAGAAAGCGGCCTGGGACCAGTCACCTTCCACGGCCAGTGAGCAAGGCGAGGCCTGCTGCTTTCCCGGTATCCTTATAAGCCTCATGTCATGTGAATGCTCGACAGATATGCCAAACCTTCTGAGGGCGTCAATGGTCATATCGACATACGGACGTGATTCCAGGGGTCCCGTGATCGTGATCTGCGAATCGCCGTCAAGGAAAGGCAGGGCCATGAGAAGTCCGGATATGAACTGCGAGCTCACATCGCCCCTTATTTCGTATTTTCCGGGCAAAAGCCTTCCTTCCAGCCTTATGGGCATCCTTCCGCCATCGTCTGAAAAGCTTACGCCCTTTTCGGGCAATAGGCTCCTGTAAATATCGAACGGGCGCGATACAAGCCTGCCCCTCCCGGTAATTGTTACCGGATCGCCGCACAGCCTGCTTACCGGTATTGCGAACCGGGCCGTGGTGCCTGACTCGATGCAGTCTATGACGGGATTCACTATCTTTATTACGCCGGATGACGAGATGACGACCCGTTTCCGGCCGCGGAAACCCGGGCTGTCCTCCACCCTCACGCCGGCTCCCAGGGCTTTTAAGGCGCCTATTGTAGCCTTTATATCATCCGACAGGACGACATTGTCTATCTCGCTTATACCCCTGGCTAGAAGCGCGCAGAGCATCAGGCGATGAGCCATGCTTTTTGACGGCTGGACGAATATCCTGCCGGATAGCCTTGACGGTTCAATTACCAAGCTGGGCAAAGATATGCTCCTCCAATTCCTCGAAACTCCACCTGACCAGGTCGCCCTCCCCTATATCGCGCAGGTACGCTATCGTGATAAAGCCGGTGCGCGATTTCTTGTCTATCCTTATGGCGCGGATCAGGTCTTCCCTCTTTACATCGGGCATCTCAACGGGAAGGTCGTAGGACTTCAGAATCCGGATAAGCCTGTCGCATGTTCCGGGTTTTGTCATGCCCAGCCTCTCGGTGATGCGCGTTATGAAGGCCATGCCCACCGAAACGGCTTCCCCGTGGGTCAGACCCTGGTACTGCTGGACCATCTCTATGGCATGGCCGATGGTATGGCCGAAGTTTAGCATCTGCCTTATGTCTGCGTCACGCTCATCCTGTTCGACGATGGCCGCCTTGATCCTGCAGGCTACCCCGATTATTTCGTCAAGCTGACCTTTAAGCCCCATACGGTTTCCCGAGGTCTCGATTATGTAGCATAAATCCCTGTCCCTGATCATGCCGTGCTTTATCAGTTCCGCCATGCCGTCGGAAAAACGCCGGTTATCAAGGGTATCCAGGAGTCCCGGGTCGGTGTAGACCGCGTCGGGCTGGTAATAGGCGCCGATCAGGTTCTTGCCATGTTCCATGTCGATACCCACCTTGCCGCCGACGCTGCTGTCCACCATGGCAAGAAGCGTCGTGGGTATCTGTATGAATCCCAGGCCGCGGAGGAACGTGGCCGCCGCAAGCCCGGCCATATCGCCCGTCACGCCGCCGCCGAGGGCCACCACGTAGTCGCTCCGGGTGAAGGATGCATCCGCCAGGGCATTGTATATCCTCTCCAGGGTCCTGAGATTCTTGTGCCGCTCGCCTTCGGGGAAGGTAAAGACAATGGTTTCAAAACCCTGCTCCCTAAGCTGCCTGACGAATTTTTCACCGTACAGCGCGTAAACCTTTTTATCGCTGACCACTGCCATGCGCCTGTCCTGGTAGCGGCTTTTGAATATCTCGGGAAGCTTCTTGAACAGGCCCGTTTCTATCTCGATGTCGTAAGACTTTGAAGGGGTATTTACCTTTACCCTGAACATGCGCTTACCTCCTTTTTCAGGCTGGAATCCTGGTAATCAGTGCTAGAACTCGATAATGCGTCCTTCGAACTCGGCAAGCTTCCTGAGGTCGGGAACAAGCTTCGCGTAATCCGCGGGTGTCAGCGACTGTTCGCCGTCGCTCAGCGCGTTCTTGGGATTGTTGTGAACCTCGATGATCAGGCCGTCGGCGCCCGAAACCACAGCCCCCTTGGACATGGGCGAAACCATCCACGATTTGCCGGTGCCGTGGCTCGGGTCGACTATGATTGGCAGGTGGCTGAGTCTCTTGACGGCAGGAACCGCGCTCAGGTCGAGGGTATTCCTCGTGTATGTCTCAAAGGTGCGGATCCCACGCTCGCAGAGAATCACGTTCTCGTTGCCCTCGCTCATGATGTATTCCGCGGACATCAGCCATTCCTCAAGGGTGGCAGAAAGGCCGCGCTTTAAAAGAATGGGCTTTTTCGTCCTTCCCAGTTCACGCAGCATCACGAAGTTCTGCATGTTCCTCGCGCCGACCTGGATGATGTCCACGTCCTCCACAAAACGGTCCAGAACCTCGGTGGACATGATTTCAGACACGATGGGAAGGCCGGTTTCCTTTCCGGCGGTTTTCAGCATTTCCAGGCCTTCCAGGCCGAGACCCTGGAAACTGTAGGGAGATGTGCGCGGCTTATATGCGCCGCCCCTTAAGAACGATGCGCCCGCTTTTTTAAGCTCACGGGCTATGCTTACGATCTGTTCCTCGCTTTCCACCGAGCATGGGCCCGAGATAAGCACGAAATAGCCTGCGCCGATCTTTCTTCCGCTTACGTCTATTACCGTGTCCACGGGCTTGAACATGCGGTTGGCCTTCTTGAAGGGTTCGCTGACCCTCATGGTATTGGCCACGATCTCATGGGAAGCAAGGGCGTAGGTGTTGATCTTCGAGACATCGCCGATGATGCCGATGATGGTTGTTTCCACACCGACAGAAACATGAACTTTAAGTCCTAGTTTCTCGATCTCGCTGATCAGTTCTCTTCTCTGCTCTTCCGTTGATCCGGGTTTCAATACCAGAATCATGGTCTCATCTCCTCTTACGCGGCCTTGCCGCCGCGGGTTTCTTGCCGGTATATAAAAGCTTATGCGGGATTTGGCTGCGAATTATCTGAAGAACTCGTCGTAAATCGATATGATAGCCTTGTCAACATCTTCTTCGGATACGCCGAACATGATGCTGACCTCGGAAGACCCCTGGTTTATCATCCTTATATTTATTCCGTTACGGGCCAGGGCCTTGGTTACCCTGGCGGCTATGCCAACGGTATGCATCATGCCTTCGCCTACGACCATGACAAGTCCCAGGTCATACTCGATGTCCACGCTGTCGACCCTAAGGTCCTTGGCGATCCTTTCCATTATGCGGCTTTTTCTCTCGTCGTCCATGTACTGCTTCCTGATTATGATGGAGATATCGTCAATACCCGAAGGCATGTGCTCGAACGGGACGAATTCCTCCTCCAGGATCTGGAGCACCTTGCGGCCGAACCCTATCTCCCGGTTCATCATGTACTTGTGGATATTGATGCTGCAAAAGCCTTTCCCGCCGGCTATTCCGACCACCGGGCAGTCGGATTCCGATCTTTCCGGTGTGATCAGCGTGCCGGGAGCGTCGGGATTGTTGGTGTTCCTGATATGTACGGGTATCCTCTTCTGGTACACCGGCTCCAGCGTCTCCTCGTGAAGAACCGTGAACCCGGCATAGGCAAGCTCGCGCATTTCCCTGTATGTAAGGACGCTGATCGGCCTGGGGTTCTCGATGAGTTTCGGGCTTGCGGCAAATACCGAGTTGACGTCGGTGAAGTTCTCGTATACGTCCGCTTCGAGCGCAGCGGCCAGGATGGAGCCCGTGATGTCGGAACCTCCTCTCGGGAACGTTACCACGTCGCCCGAAAGGGAATACCCGAAAAAGCCCGGGAAAATGATGATGCCAGGCATGGACTTGATCTTCTGCAGGTTCTTGAACGACTGGGGAAGCACCCTCGCGTTGCCGTATTCGTCGCTAAGGAACAGGCCCGCGTCCTTGGGGTTCAGGTATTGCGCCTGGTACCCTTTGGCCTTCAGGTAGTAAGCGACGAGCCTTGCCGCGTTGTCCTCGCCGGCGGCCTTCATCCTGTCCATCAGTTTCTCGTCCGAGTCATAATCCATCGAAAGCCGTGTTCTTAAATTGTTCTCTATATCAACGACAATCTGGTTTCCAAGGCCGAGGTCAGCGGCTATTTCCTTGAACCGGGAAACGATATTGTCAAGGACTTCTTCGTAGTCTCCGCCCTTTAGGAACCTCCCGGTGCATTCGATCAACATGTCGGTTACCTTTATGTCGGAATCATTACGCTTGCCCGGGGCCGAAACCACAACGACACGCCTTTCCGGGTCGGAAGTTATTATGGAACAAACCTTCCGGATCTGTTCCGCGTTAGCCATGGATGTTCCGCCAAACTTGCAAACCTTCATATGTTGTACCTGACCTTTCATTCCCGGATTATACCGACGCACAAGGCCCATATTACAAAAACACGACGACATGCTTCCACCGGGATGTCCGTCGCGCATACAAGCCCTGCTTGCCTGCAATTAAAAAAGGATAAAGGGTTTCACCTTTATCCTTAGATTTTAATATCAAGCCTATGCTTTGTCAATCGTTACATGCCAATCGCAGGCTTTTTACGCCTTTCCGAGCAGGCGTATGGTTTCCTTGGCGATAGCCAGTTCCTCGTTTGTGGGTATGACCAGCGTGCGAACCTTCGCGTCGTCGGTGCTGATGTCTATCTCGATGCCCCTGCTCTTGTTCTTTTCAGGGTCTATCTTCATGCCCAGGAATTCCATGTTCGAGCAGACGCGCTGGCGGATGTCCGGGTTGTTCTCGCCGATTCCGGCCGTGAACACCACGGCGTCAAGCCCGCCCATGGCGCACGCATAGGCGCCTATGAACTTCTTGACCTGGTATGAGAAGATCTGCAGGGCAAGTTCTGCGCGCTCGTTCCCCTCATTTACTGCCTTCTCCAGGTCCCTGAAATCGCTGGACACGCCAGATATCCCGAAGACCCCGGACTTCTTGTTCATGATTTCGTCCATCTCGTCGGTGGACAGGTTCTCCTTGTTCATGAGGAACGTAACTGCCGCCGGATCTATCGTGCCGCAGCGGGTTCCCATGGCAAGCCCGTCAAGGGGGGTGAATCCCATCGAGGTTTCGACGCTCTTCCCGCAATCCACGGCGGTGATGCTGGAACCGTTGCCGAGATGACATGTTACGATTTTAAGCTGGTCGTACGGCTTGTTCAGCAGGACTGCCGCGCGCTCAGAAACATACTTGTGGGATGTGCCGTGGAACCCGTACTTGCGCAGCTTGTATTTCTCGTAATACTCGTAGGGCAGCGCGTAGATGTATGCCTTCTTCGGCATGGTCTGGTGGAATGCCGTGTCGAAAACCGCTACCTGTGGCACGCCTTCAAGGATCTTGCCGCATGCCTTGATGCCGGTAATATTTGGCGGGTTGTGGAGAGGCGCAAGTTCCGCGCATTCCTCGATGGTCTTTATAACCTCGTCATCGATGATTACCGAGCTGAAGAACTTCTCGCCGCCATGCACAACGCGGTGGCCCACCGCATCGATCTCGTCGAGGGATTTTATAACTCCGGCCTCCTGGTCGGTAAGCACGGCGATAAGCTCTTTTATCGCCTCCAGGTGGTCTTCCATGACTATTTCCTTAACTACCGACCTGCCGTCGTGGGTCGTATGCTTTATCAACGATCCGTGAAGGCCGATCCTGTCGCATAATCCCTTGGCCAGCACGGTTTCCCCTTCGACGTTGATAAGCTGGTATTTAAGTGATGAGCTTCCCGCGTTGATAACCAGAATATTCATTGTACTCTATCCCCTTTTACTGCTTAATGTCCCCTTTATTTAGATTCTTTCCTGTGATGACGGATAAATCCCGCATCTCCCGGCTTTATTCTGCTGCCGGGTACAGGATGTTTATCCGCGTTTTTTCTTTCGGGTGTTCCCTGCCTTATTTCCCCGCGGCCTGGGCCTGTACTGCCGTGATGGCCACGACACCGGCGATATCCTCTGCAGAGCAGCCCCTGGAAAGGTCGTTCACGGGCTTCGCGATGCCCTGCGTGACAGGTCCGTAGGCCTCTGCCTTGGCAAGCCTCTGCGTCAGCTTGTACGCGATGTTGCCCGAGTTCAGGTCGGGGAATATCAGGACATTGGCCTCGCCCTTAAGCGGGCTTCCGGGCGCCTTTGATTTCGCGATCTCGGGAATGATAGCCGCGTCAACCTGGAGTTCGCCGTCTATAAGGTATTGTGGAGCCCTTTCCTTGGCGATCCTGGTAGCCTCGATCACCTTTTCGGTAAGTTCGCTTTTTGCGCTGCCGTAACTGGAGTAAGACAGCATGGCTACCTTCGGCTCGGCTTCAACGAGGTTCTTGAACGTAGCCGCGGAAGTAATGGCGATCTCGGCCAGTTCCTCGGCGGTGGGATTCTCCACCAGGCCGCTGTCGGCGTACAGGAATGTGCCTTTATGTCCGTATTCGCAATCGGGAACGCATATTATGAAGAATGCTGAAACGAGCTTTACTCCGGGAGCGGTTTTAAGGATCTGGAGGGCCGGCCTCAGCGTATCGGATGTGGAATGGGCGGCTCCTGCCACCATGCCGTCGGCCTCGCCTTTCTTTACCATCATGACACCCCAGTAGAGCGGGTTTTTCATGATTTCGCGGGCCTTTTCGATTGTCACGCCCTTGTGCTTTCTCATTTCGTAGAAGGTGTTGCAGTAGTCCTCGAACTTGTCCGATTTTTCCGGGTTGACTATGACTGCCCCTGAAATGTCTGTTCCCTGCGCCAGGGATTTGATTTTATCCTCGTCGCCCACGAGAACTATGTTGGCGAATCCCTGTTTCAGTACCATTTCGGTGGCTTTGAGGACGCGAATGTCGGTGCTTTCCGGCAAGACGATGGTTTTCTTGTCGAGTCTTGCCCGCTCGGTGATTCTCTTCAGAAAGTCACCCATAACGAATGTTCTCCTTTCGCATGTATACACTATACACGTTGTAATGTAGCCTATAAACCCAGCAAAATTATAATACAAATGTTTTTTGTATACAATAAAAAACGCCAAAATAATAAAAATTAATATGTGGTAATATGGCCTGGATACATGATTAGGCCATAATTCCCGTCAGATCCTGTAGACTATCCTTCTCACCGGGACCCATCGCCTTATGCCCAGGAGCCTGAGCACCTTTTTCCTGAGCTGCGCTGCCGTGGCCAGGACAGCCTTGAGTTCGTCCCCTGTAATTTCCTTGTCGCCGTACCTGGCCCTGCAGAAGATCTCGGCCGCATCGTAGAAGGAATATGGCGCAGGAGGGATATTCATGTCGATACGCCGTCCGAATTCCAGGATCGTTTCGCCGGGCCGGACAGCGTAGCCGATGTGTCCAAGCCATTTGAGCATTGTTCCGAATATCCTGAGTGTCTTCCTCTTGTTGTTCTTCCCCATGAGCATCAACCTGTCCGCCAGGATTGCGGCGAGGTTGACGATTATCATGACAGCGAACAGGCTGACCAGGAGATACGGGGTATATTTCAGGTACGGGGACAGGTCAAGGGAGACAGGCACCGCAACGGGACCTACGGAAAGGTCGCCCGGGGATTTGCCGTACAACTCGGCGTAGCGCCTCATCATCTCCTCGATATCCTGGGCATCCCCCACCCTTCTGATATTCGCCTCGGAGGGCAGGTACTGCATGACATCCGCATAGATGGGCGTGGGCTCGAAAATGAGCCAGCCGAATCCCTGGAAATAGACCTCGACCCAGGCGTGGGCATGCCGGCTCGTTATGGTATAGATGCCTTCATCGTTGCTTTCGGGCATGACAAAGCCTTCCACGTACCTTGCCGGTATCCCCAGGGTTCTAAGCATTACGGTCATCGCCGTGGCATAATAGGTGCAGTATCCCCTCCTGTCCTCGTACAGGAACCACTCTACGAAATCCCGGTCGTCGGGGACACGGCTCGGGCTCAAGGTATACTGGTGGTTGTTCCTCAGGTAATCCCGGATGGCTACTACCCTGTCGTAATCGGTTTCACATTCCTCGGTTATGACCCCGGCAAGCCTTTTTACGCTTTCCGGTGTGCTCTCGCTTATCCATGTGTATTTTTCCTCTATATATTCTGCGCGTTCAAGAAGCTTTTCCAGCATCCCTATGCCCTGTTCCAGTTCCGCAAGGTAAGGGTTATTCGGCGACGGATCCTTTTCCATGAGTTCGTCCCGCTGTTTTGTGAGCTCGTCCAGGGCGTCCTGGTACATGTTGTCATGGCAGAAGGCCAGGGCCCTCTTAAGCGTGGGAGCTGCGTACATGGGCTGGGAGTAATAAACGGTATACCGCGAACCCATGGGCAGCTTTTCCCCGGTAAAGGCTATGCCGTGCACGTCCTGATCCGCGTCAAGGTACCCTCCCTGCCCGCTGGTTATGGGCATTATGGTAAGAAGCGGGGTGAACACCGTCTTTGTTGTAAGGTTTCGGTACCGTATGTCCAGCGAAAAAGTGGGAAACAGGAACGGGTTTGACCTTCCGGACGCCAGGTTCTCCAGGATCTCCCTGTCGTCGCCCTCCAGGTCCGGGAACAGCTTGTCAACGGGTATGTAAAGCCATCCCGCCCTGTTCTCCATCAGCATGTTTTCAATCTCCCCCGTGTTCTCGCGGTCTTCGGGGTCCTGGTGCCACATGTTGTTCTCATACCTGGAAAAGGCTGCGCCGCGAAGGTAGGTTCTCCTGTCGCCCCTCACGTCCATAATGACCGTGTGGCTCGGCCTTATCGGGCCGCCCAGCCTGTTGGAAGAACCCCTGAACCCGGTCGCCGCGAGGCTGAAGAACTCGACATCGGTTTGCCCGAATCTCTGCTCCAGGTACTGAAAGACCTGGTTCACCTTCCGGTCGAGCCAGGGCAGCCGTATGGGATAGTCGCTCTTCGGGATTGACATGATGATAAGGACTGGGATTATCACGGCGGGAAGGGTAAACATCATGAGGCTGCCGGGGGCGGATTTTTCCGGGGCAAGCCCATGCCTGGACTTCTTTTCATATACATGCCTGAAGTAGGATATTGCCGTGAGAACGCAGGAAGAGGCCAGGATCAGCCAGCTTTCGTAACCAGTAAGGTTCCAGATACCTATATGAAGGGAAACCAGGGCTCCGGTAAGCAGGTACATCCTGAAATGCCGGATGAAGAGGAAATACACCGCCACTGTCAGAAGGATGGCGGCGATGATAACTAGAAGAAGCGCGGCGGATGCCAGTTGGTCGGTTACTATGGTCCTCTGGTAATAGGCTATCCTTTCGATTATCGCGATCATGCCGTGAACCTGGTCCGAAACGATGCCGCCGAAACCTGTAAGGTATATGACCGAGGCAGCCGCGGCCGCGCCTCCGAGGATAACGAAAGCGACAATCCGGCTTATCCTGAAAGCAAATAGAAGGCCAAGCACGATATACACCGCCGCCGATACCAGGAATACGGCGGAAAAAGGTATCTGCCCCCTGAATACGGCGCAGGCGGCGGAAAGCATGACCAGCACGTAGAGGTAGCCTATGAAATATATGAAAACCCTGTCAAGCCTGCGTTTCATATGACTTCACCTTTTCCTTTGACCTCGGCGCCGGCCCGGTCCCGTAATCCGCAATCGGCGCGTCATCCTCAGATTCTTCCGCCTCGCCCTCGATCTCAACGATCCTGGGCGTGAGCAGGTAGCCCTTGATGTTGTTTTTCGCCAGCAGGTCCGCGAGGTCGTTTTTCGCCTTCATGTCGTCCTGCTCGATGCCGGCTACGTCCACGTAGTGAAGCTCGATGTCAAAGCCCTTGTTCCTGATCTTGAGTGACGATTCCACCATCTTTCCGTCAAGGGTGACGGTATAAACGTATATGAGCCTGCTTTTCTGCTCGGTATCGGTGAAATGGTGGTAGATGTCTTCAAAATCGTCTTCCGTGTTGAACTTGATCTCGGAAAGGACCTGGTACAGGCCTTCGAATTCCTTTAGGGATGCGGCGCGGAAGGTAAACGGCTTTTCCTTGAAAAAGCAGAGCTTTACGGGGATGCCGCGCCTTAAGAGGTAGTAGATGGTCGAGACCATTTCTTCTATGACGCAGTCTTCCTTTACCAGGGTTTCCTCGTTGATCGGTCCTGATTTGACCAGGTTCAGGATCATCATCACGTCATTGTCCAGCTCGTTTATGGTTTCCTTTACCATGGTTTTTCCAAGCTTGGACGAGAGTTTCCAGTGGATCTTCCTGAAGCTGTCGCCATAGACGTACTCCCTTATGTCCCTTATCTCGTCGTTGCCGGTCTCATGATAGCCCGACGCGGCTTCGCCCTCGGAGTATCTTGCCTCGGCTATCTCCTTATTGATCTGCTCTATGATCCTGGGCTTGACAAGTATGCTCTTCTTCTCGAACGGGTTCAGCTTTATGGCGACCATGCCAAGGAGGTCCTGGATCTCGATATAGTTCACGCCGATATCGTAGCGCCCCCTGAAATATAGCGGCATGCTGTACCTGAACTCGCGCTTGCTGAAGGGAGCCAGGGACAGGTGCACCCTTCTCAGGCTCTTTAAAATGAACCTGCCCTCCATCTGCATGTGTATCGTGATGTAAGGCATGTAAAGAAAGGACGCGTTCTGGAGGATCAGGTGGTAAGTGGCGCATTCGCCCTTTACGTACGTACGCTCGCCCACGCGCTCGCTCATCCGGAAAAAGAGGCAGACAATCAACATGTGTATCGCCGAAATGAAAGGAAGGGCAATCATAAGGTAAAGAAGGGTATACGGGAGAACGCCCCCGTAGAAATAGGCATATACGAAGCTCGCGAAAAGAAGCAGGAAGTAGCGCAGGATATTGCGCCTCCGAATCTTCCTTTCCCTGGGAAGTGAATCCTGGCCTGTGTTTCTGTCCATGGCACGCCCTCCGCCTACTTGATCCCCACGGGTATTTTCTGGCGTTCCACGATATCCATTACGATGCTTTCACTGGATATGCGCTTTATCTTCGCTTCCTGTTTCAGGACAAGCCTGTGGCTGAGGACGGGCACGGCCAGGTCCCTTATGTCTTCGGGCAGCACGTAATCCCTGCCGTCGTACATGGCGGCAGCCTGCGCCGCCCTGAAAAGGCTAAGCGATGCCCTCGGGCTGCAGCCCAGCATGACATGTTCGTGCCTTCTTGTGGCCGTGATAAGATCCACTATGTATCCGGCGAGGCTTCTGTCCACCCTGACTTTTCTGACCTGCTGCTGCAGTTCCAGGAGTTCATCCCTGGTAACCACGGGTTCCAGGTTATTCAGCGGGTTAGTCTCCTGGAACCTGTAGAGGATGTCCACCTCCTCGGCATGCGACGGGTAACCCACCGAGATCCTCATCATGAACCTGTCCATCTGGGCTTCGGGCAGCGGGTATGTACCCATGTATTCGACAGGGTTTTGGGTCGCGATGACCATGAAGGGGTTGGGAACGCTGTAGGTTTTGCCGTCCACAGTGACCTGCCTTTCCTCCATCACTTCCAGCATGCTGGCCTGGGTTTTCGGCGAGGTCCTGTTGATCTCGTCGGCAAGGATTACATTGCTCATGACATTTCCGCTTCTGTATTCGAATTCCCCTGTCTTCTGGTTGAATATGGTAAATCCCGTGATGTCGGAAGGCAGGATATCGGGCGTGAACTGTATCCTGTTGAAGGAAAGGCCGACCGATTTTGCCATTGAGTTGGCCATGGTCGTCTTCCCTATTCCGGGCACATCTTCGATCAGGATATGGCCTGCCGATGCAAGGGCTATTACCATCAGCCGCGCCGGTCCTTCCTTTCCTATAATGACCCGGGACATGTTTTCAACTATTCTTCTCATGACGGAATTCTTCTCTTTCATCAAGACACCCTTTCTTAGGTTATTTTGGGCGAAAAGAAGAAAATCGTTATTCCTCCCTTTTATATACTATCAGACTGGCATAAAAGCGAAAAGGGTTTATCGCTTTATTTTCCCATATTCCGGCACAATCGGCGCAATTGCTTGTCTTCCGCATAAAAAAGGTTCTATAATAAATGTTGGGGTGCCGAAGGGAAATAACTTCGGTGCTCCGACATTTTTTTGTAAATAAAGAGAGCATGGAGATGAAATCTCGAGTAAAATGGAGTTGCCAAA
>Ga0134100_1001583_pt1 | contig 20761 bp, 16 predicted proteins | sample 11_taG_2_FD_94444 | JGI IMG/M metagenome (GOLD analysis project Ga0134100, IMG submission 94444) | Switchgrass degrading microbial communities from high solid loading bioreactors in New Hampshire, USA - 11_42_5_180_A3 metaG | ecosystem: Engineered > Bioreactor > Semi-continuous > Anaerobic >...
ACGACGGCGGGGACTTGACCCATGCTCTCCATACAAGGAAAAAGGAATTGCTTTCCGGAATATACGGAGGTTGTGAGGAAACCACGACAGGCATACTACGCCTTAAAGCGATGGAAAAAGAGGGAACGTTGAAAATCCCGATGATGGCAGTTAATAATGCGATGTGCAAACACCTGTTTGACAACCGCTATGGAACAGGCCAGTCGGTATGGGATGGTATTAACAGAACGACAAATCTGATAGTGGCAGGCAAGACTGTTGTTGTTGCAGGTTATGGGTGGTGCGGCAAAGGTGTTGCAATGAGAGCCAAAGGATTGGGTGCGAAGGTTATTGTTACCGAGGTAGACCCCGTTAAGGCAATTGAGGCTGTCATGGATGGCTTCAGTGTTATGACGATGGATGAAGCGGCTGAATTGGGGGATATTTTCATAACCGTAACCGGATGCAGTAAAGTGATAGTGAAAAGGCATTTCCTGAAAATGAAGGACGGCGCAGTACTGTGCAACGCAGGGCATTTCAATGTTGAAATATGTATTCCCGATCTGGAAGAAATAAGCAATAATATAAATGAATCAAGAAAAAATATAACCTGTTATGAACTTATTAATGGCAGAAAAGTTTATCTTCTTGGAGAAGGAAGGCTTGTAAACCTGGCATGCGGTGACGGCCATCCTGCCGAGATTATGGATATGAGCTTTGCAGTGCAGGCTTACGCTGCATTATATATTTTAAATCATCATTCGGAGCTTCAGCCGAAAGTATTTGAAATACCTGAAGAAATTGATCGGAAAATCGCAATGATGAAACTTAAAAGTCTTGGCATTACTATAGATGAACTTACCGATGAACAGAAAAAATATATAAATAGCTGGTAATGAAGCTTTGAAAAGGGTTGAAAATTTTAAACCCAAAATAGCGCATTTTCCGGAAGAAAACCATGGGGTATGATTAAGAAATGTTAATGCGTGAAAGGTGCGGTTACTGTTGGAAAAAGAAATTCTGAACATGGATGAAGCAGCCGAACTGTTTGGTGTAAGCATAAAAACCTTTATAAAACTTCTCAGGGAGGAAGATGTCCCTGCAAGGAAAATAGGAAGGGAATGGAGGTTCTCAAAGAAAGCATTGATTGACTGGCTGTCAAAAGGAAGCTCTAAAATGTATTCATCCAGCGAACACGAAGCCAGGCAGTTTTTTGAGAATATAGCTGACAGATGGGAAGAATTAAGTGCCGGTTTGTATGATCATTCAATCATCAACAAACTGATTGATTCAAATTTGCTGAACAAGGATATGACAGTGCTGGACTACGGCTCAGGCGATGGTTTCATTTCAAGGGGTATAGCTTCACATGTGGGAAAAATAATCGCCATGGACATGTCGGTATCAATGCTTGACGAACTGGACAGAAAAGCAAAGCTGCAAGGCATTACAAATATACTTACCGTGGAGTGCGAAGAAAGCGAAGTGCCGCTAAGAGATTCCCGGGTGGACTTGGTTTGCGCATCGATGATTTTACATCACATTGAATTCCCCGATGAGATTATTAAGGAGTTTTACCGGGTTTTAAGACATGGAGGGATTCTTTTCATTGCAGATCTTCTGCCGTATAATGATGAAGAATTCCAGAAAAGCATGCATGACTACCATAGGGGGATAAACCCCGTTGTTCTTGAACAGTGGCTTTATGAAGCAGGGTTTGGTAATATCAGTATTGAAAAATTACCGGGTAACGATGGTGAAAAAAAGGACATATTTGTGTTAACGGCAGCAAAGGCATAAATATATAAATACCGCCTTATTAAGGAACAGGAATAAAGGCTGTGGTATATTGGGGAAAGATGAAAAACTTAATGAAACATCACTTTATAACCCGGTGCGGTCATATTTTGAGAACCTGGGTTTTACAGTCAACAGTGAGGTTATGAATTGTGATGTTACAGCGGTTAAGGATAACACGCTGATCATCGTCGAAATGAAAACAAGCCTGAACCTGGACGTTATTTTACAGGCAGTTCAGAGGCAAAGGCTGACAGAACTGGTATACATTGCAGTTCCAAGGAAAAACAAGATATTACATACGAGGCGGTGGAAGAATATATGCCATTTGCTAAGGCGCCTTGAACTGGGCTTGCTGCTGGTTACAATAAACAACCACAACTCATTTGTAGAAGAAGCAATTGAGCCAGTGATATTTGACAGGAAGAAAAGTCTTAATTCCAGTAAAAAAAGAAGAAAAGCAATACTGAATGAGATTCACGAACGAAGCGCGGAATATAATATTGGGGGCAGCAATCGGAAAAAGCTGTTAACCTCATACAGGGAAACGGCAATTAAGATTGCGGCAGTATTAAGCTTGTACGGCCCATGCAGGGTGAAATTTATAAAAGAAACTGCTGAATTAACGGATAAAGCCGGCAGGATTCTTATTGACAACCATTATGGCTGGTTCAAAAGGGAAGAACATGGGGTTTACAGCCTTTCACAGAAGGCAATTCCTGATCTTTTGGAATTCTCGGAATTATTTGAGTATTATAAGAAACAATATAAAGGGAAAAACCAAATATAATACCGGCATGGAGACCGTCATATGCTTAAAAAGTATTTTGATGAATTTACCAGACACCTGTTGGAAGATGATAAACCATCGATATATTTCAGAAAAATTGAAGATGAGGATTTTTTAATAACGAATATCCCTTTACAATGCTTAGCAGGCTGAAGAAAACCGAACAGAACCCTCAATGGCACCCGGAAGGGAATGTATGGAACCATACCCTGAATGTTGTGGATAATGGCGCTCTTGTAAGAGAAAAAAGTGCTGATGAAACGGTATTTATGTGGTCCTGCCTGCTGCATGACATAGGAAAACCCCCTACTACAAGGGTAAGAAGGGGAAAGATAACAGCCTATGACCACGATAAAGTTGGCGAGAAATTATCTGCTGAGTTCCTGAGCGCTTTTAACTGCGATGATGAGTTTATTTACAAAGTTTCAAAAATGGTCCGCTGGCATATGCAGGTACTAATGGTAGTGAAAAATTTGCCTTTTGCAGATTTGGAGACAATGGTCGGGGAGGTGCCTGCTAATGAAATTGCTTTGCTTGCCATGTGCGACAGGTTGGGCCGGGGTGAAGTGACAGACAGAATAATATCCGAAGAGAAAAAGAACATTGAGCGATTCCTGGAAAAATGCATGCTTTTATTGGATCCTTGAATTAATATGTTGTGCCGGAATTGATATTGCCTTCCTGAATTTAATTTGCTGCTGAAATCCGGAACTGTGCAGGGCTTGTTTGAATTTGGCACAACATAAAATTTTATATATGGTCTGGAGGTATTGTAATGCAGTATGGTTATTTTGATCAAAAGGCCCGTGAATATGTTATTACAAGACCTGACACTCCGACTCCATGGATAAATTACATAGGAAGCGGGAAATACGGAGGTATTGTTTCCAACACCGGAGGCGGCTACAGTTTTCATAAGGATCCACAGAACAGAAGAATAACGAGATACAGGTACAATAATATCCCTATGGACAGGCCAGGCAGGTATATCTACATACGTGACAAAGCGACTGGTGAATACTGGAATCCCGGTTACCAGCCGGTTCAGAGAAGACTTGACTCATACAGGTGCAGGCATGGGATGGGCTATACTGTTCTCGAAGGCGAATACAAAGGGATTGCAGCCGATGTGACATATTTCGTGCCCGACGACAGGGATTTTGAAATCTGGCTTGTACATATAAAAAATCTTTGCCATACCGAAAGGAAACTCCAGGTTTTCAGTTACGCAGAATTCTGTTTCTGGGATGCCGTTATGGATCAGCAGAATGTTGACTGGGTTCAGCAGATAAACCAGGGAAGATATGAAGACCGGATAATAACATGGCAACCGCATCAGTATAAGGACACCTGTACTTTCTTTGCAACCAGTGAAGAAATACACAGCTTTGACACAAATCTTGAATCTTTTATCGGAAAATACCATTCAGAAGCTAATCCAATCGCAGTGGAAACGGGAGCTTGTTCGAATTCCATATCATACCGGATGAACGGTGTAGGAGCCTTTTGCATAGACGTAAACCTGTCAGCCCGTGAAGAACGGGAGATGGTATTTATTCTTGGATTTACCGAAAACAAAAAAGCATTACGGGATGAGATAGGTAGTTTCCTGGATGTCAGTAATGCAAAAAAAGCCCTTGTAAGGCTAAAGGATTCATGGGCTGAATATCTTGATAATCTTTATGTTGAAACCCCTGATGACGAAACCAATATGTTTGTAAATACATGGAACCAGTATCAATGCAAGACAACATTCAATTGGTCAAGGTTTGTATCGCTGTACCAGCTTGGCTTGGGCAGGGGTATGGGTATAAGGGACAGCGCACAGGATACTCTTGGCGTAATGCATTCAATACCCGATCAGGCAAGGGAGCTCATTAAGAAATTGATACATTGCCAGTATACCGATGGGCGTGTATACCACCTGTTTTTCCCGTTAACAGGAGAAGGAGGGGTTGGCGATGCCCCTGTTGTGAAATTTGACTGGTATTCCGATGATCACCTTTGGCTTCCTCTTGCAGTAAATTCTTATCTGAAAGAAACAGGGGATTTTGATTTCCTAAACAGCATTGTGCCATACAACGATAAAAAAACCGAAGGTACTGTATGGGAACACCTGGACATGGCGATGGAGTTCACATATAACCAACGTGGGCCTCACGGGCTTGCCCTCGCCGGCAGGGCTGACTGGAATGATACGTTGAATCTTGATGTTGGTAACGGTATTGCCGAAAGCGTATTTACATCAATGCTTTTCTGCAAGGCTGCCCTTGAAATGATTCAGATGGCTGAATTAATAAAGGAAAAAGACAGTGCAATCAAATACCGGAACATGTACGAGGAAATGAAAAAGGCTATAAATGAATCATGCTGGGATGGGGAATGGTACATACGGGCTTTTGATGATGAAGGTGGAATCATTGGTTCAAGAGAAAATGAGTTCGGGAAAATATTTGTAAACAGCCAGTCATGGGCTGTACTGGGGATGGTTGCTCCGGAGGAATATGCAAAAAAATGCCTTGATTCTGTTTATGAACTTTTGAATACCGAATATGGGATAGTTTTGATGTATCCAGGATATACCGAATATGATCCCAAAAAAGGGGGAATAACAACTTATCCGCCAGGCGCAAAGGAAAATGGCGGGATCTTCTGTCATGCAAACCCATGGATAATGATTGCCGAATGTCTGATGGGCAACGGGAACAGGGCATACCGGTATTACAGGCAGATACTGCCTGCAAGGCGCAATAACGATGCTGAGCTGCTTGAAGTTGAACCCTATGTATACTGCCAGAACATTCTCGGCAAGGAACATCCCCAGTTCGGAACAGGAAGAAATTCGTGGCTTACAGGTACGGCTGCATGGAATATGGTAGCTATAAGCCAGTATATCCTGGGAATCAGGCCTGAGTATGAAAGTCTGACGGTGGATCCGTGCATACCGTCCGGTTGGAAGGGGTTTAAGGCAAGAAGGAAGTTCAGGGGTTGTATTTACAATATAGAAGTAAAAAATCCCGATGGAGTATGTAAAGGGATAAAAAAAATAATTGTAGACGGTGTTGAAACCCGAAAAATACCGGTAAAACCTGCCGGGACTGTATGTGACTGCATAATCGTTATGGGTTGATTGAAAATGCCGGAAGAAAAATTATTAAAAAATAAAAAATATATTATAAATTGTGGGAACTTTTTCTGGACTTATAAGTCTAACTGATGTAACTGGCTAACCCGCAACTGTAAAATTAAAAAAAGCATAGTACTCAACTTTAATTGTTGCGGCTATGCTTTTTTTTCACCCCCTATTTTACAGGTGGCGGGTATATTTACATATAACAGGCGCAAATTGAACCTTCTGATTGAATCAATATGCATAAAGTGGTGAAAGTCTTATTATAACTGTCAAGTCAAGTTTAAGGAGGTTGTTAAAAGTGAAAAGCATTGCCCTTTTATCCATGGTTCTGATTTTCACAGTGTTTGTTTCCGGGTGTGCGGGTATTGTAAATTCAGTGGTTACAGGAAATAAAATGGTCATGCCCGAAGATAACCGAACAATAAGCGGGCCGGATACAGTGGCCGGGGAAACAGCCGGGCAAAAAAACAGTAAACTTATTGATGCTAACAAAAGATTTGCATGGGAACTTTTCAAGACAATCAATGAGGAGGATTCTGACGAAGAAATTTTTATATCTCCGCTTTCGGTATCCGATATGCTGATGATGGCTTATAACGGTGCAGAAGGAACAACGAGGGAAGCCATGGCAAAAGCCATGCATTACATGGATATACCCGTAAACGACCTGAATGCAGGTTTTAAGTACTTAATCAGCCGGTTAGGCAGTATGGATGCAAAGATTCAAATAGAAATCGCAAACTCGATTTGGCTGAGGCAAGGGTTTGATGTCAGGCAAAGCTTTGTAGATGTAAACAGAGACTATCTTTTGTCTGATGTAAAGAGCCTGGATTTTGGCAATCCCGAATCAGTAAATGAAATAAACAGCTGGGTTGCAAAGAAAACCAACAACCTTATACCCTCTGTCATAAAACCTCCAATACCCGGAGATGTAATGATGTATCTTATAAATGCCATCTATTTTAAAGGTGAGTGGACAGAAGCCTTTAAATCAGAAGACACTTTTGAAGCCGACTTTTACTCGTATGACCGGCTGACCGACAAGGTCCGGATGATGCAAAGAAATGGCAGTATTAATCTGGCCGAAGCAGATGAGTACAGGGCGGTAAGTCTGCCCTATGGTGCCGGAAAAACCGGCATGATAGTAATTCTGCCAAACATGGATATTAACGAATTTATTGATAGTTTTGATTATAAAAAATGGGATGCCATGCTTATAAATTTCAGACCGGTAAATAAATTGCACCTGCAGCTTCCCAAATTCAAAATGGAATACGGTATAAAAGACTTGAGCAAGGCTTTGGTATCACTCGGTATGGAAGAAGTTTTTTCGGAACACGCGAACTTCAGCGGTATCTCGGAAAATATCCATATAAACAAAGCTCTTCATAAGGCTGTTGTAGACGTAAATGAGAAAGGAACAGAGGCTGCGGCTGTAACAGTGGGTGATTTTATAACATCTGTATCTTCTGAACCCATAAAATTTATAGCCAACCGTCCTTTTATTTTTGTTATCTACGACACCGAGGAGGGCAATATTCTTTTTATCGGCAAAAAACTGTTTGGGGACAGAGCATAATATTTAGAGTTTATTTTCCAAGAAGCCGGCTACGATATTGCAGAAAACATCACTTTGCTCGTACTGTAGCTCGTGGCCGCAGTTTAGAACCCGGTATATCACTGAGGTTTTAATTAGCTTGTGTAACAACAGCGAATTCTCATTCGGGAGTACCCGATCTTTATCACTGTATATAATCAAAACCGGAACATTAATTTGGCTTAATCCATGCAGAAATGTATCAACCAGCCCTTTTTTCAGGCCACGGAATGAGGTGCATTCATGAATAACCGAAAACATGGCTCTTAATGAACCGGGCCGGTTTATATAATTGTATGCATGGGTAAGCCATTCCCGGGTGATGGCATTACTGTCATGGAAGCTTTGTTTTGAAATGCTTCTGACAATACTTAAAGGCACTTTGATATTTATTCTTTGAAAAAGTTTCATGGATAGTAATCTTAAGGAGAATGGGATTTTTATAAAAGCACTGTTTATTACAATCAGCTTTTTGATCATTGGCGGGTATTTAACAGCGAAATTAAGGCACACGGCTCCACCAAGAGAATGCCCTGCTAAATAAAAATGCTCAAGTTTCTTTGCCGTTATGAAATCTTTTAAAAAGTCGGTCAGATTATCCAAAGTATAAGGTATTTCGGGTTTGTCGCTAAGGCCATGACCGGGAAGGTCCAGGGCGATTACCCTGTAAAACTTGCTTAGTTTTTCCATTGCAGGCTGCCATTCCTCAATAAATCCGGCAATTCCATGAACAAGCACAAGTGCTTCCCCGTCTCCCTCTTCCCTGTAACGTATTGAAATACCGTTGAGATCCAGGTATCGATCATTATACATAAGTTTCTCCGATAAAAAAATTAAATTAGTCCATTATAATACATATATACCCCAAATAGAATCCGTTTACCAGTGCAAAAGCATATTGCCTGGAATTTACATAGTTAACAGCAGGAAAGGTAACAATATAAGGTTTTCCTAAGAATGCTGTGAACCGGGAATAATGAATAATATAGAAGTTTAAAATTTTGATTGAAGGGGATTTTTGAATTGAACTTTAAAATATTGATAAAACTGTTTACAGTGTTTTTGAAAATTGGTGCTTTTACATTTGGCGGCGGTTATGCAATGCTGCCGCTTATACAGAAAGAAGCGGTGGACCGTCAAAAATGGCTGAAAGATGAGGAAATACTGGATATATTCGCGATATCCCAGTCAATACCCGGTGTAATAGCACTTAATTCCGCAATTTTCATCGGAAAAAGAGTAGCAGGTACTGTCGGTGCCATATTTTCAGCTTTAGGTATAATATTGCCTTCGTTTCTGGTTATCCTGGTAATCGCATCATTGCTTGTAACTGTAAGGGATAATATAATTCTGGATAAATTTTTTGCCGGGATAAGAGCATCTTCTACAGCGTTGATTTTATTGGCTGCAATTAAAATGGTAAAAACAGGGGTTAAGCATAAATGGGGCATTGCTGTCGCGTTAATATCATTTTTGATGATAGTTGTCTTTGATATACATGCGCTTTGGGCTGTTACAATGGGCGCTATATCCGGTATTGCACTTTATTTCCTTAAAAGGAGGCCTGAAGACTGATGATACTTCTTCAACTGTTTTTAAGCTTTTTTAAAATCGGCCTGTTCAGTTTCGGTGGCGGTTATGCAATGCTGCCAATGATATACCGGGAGATTGAAGCTTTTGGTCTGCCAATGAAAGAATTTTCAGATGTAGTGGCAATATCACAGATGACACCCGGACCTATAGCTATAAATGCTGCGACATATGTCGGTTACAGGTCGGCAGGATTTTTAGGTTCTGTGTTTGCAACAACAGGAGTGTCTCTGCCGTCATTTATATTGGTTTTTATTATAGCGGCCGTGTTTAATAAATTTCAAAAAAACAAAATAGTGCAAAAAGCCCTTGACGGCATTCGCCCGGCAACTGTAGGAATGATAGCTTCGGCAGTCGTGCTTTTCGCCGAAACATCAATTCTTGATCTGTCGCTGATAAACGAAGGTTTTTGGAAAATATTCAGCCTTGGTTCGATATTGATATTTTTTCTTACCGTAATTGGTTCAGAAAGGCTGAAACTTGGCCCCATAGCCCTTACCTTTTTGGGGGGGATCTTAGGAGTTATAATCCTGTAATCTTTTATCTTAAGAGGTACCAAACAGTTAAATTTCAAGGCTTTCCTTATGTAATATAAATGTCTCAGACTTGTTATTTTCTTAATATAAACGTAAACAGCGTAAAGTGGTTATTTTTACTTGCAAATGGTAAAATAACAGTTATGATATATGCACTTTTTGGTATGTATAAAATTAGCTTTGTAATCGACAGAATGGAACAAAGCATGATTTTATTCGTCAAATCGGGTGCAAAACTAAAGACAAAAATGCTATACGGAGGATTGGATAATGAAGTTTAAGAAAGCGGCAGTATTGTTATTATCATCTGTGTTATTGTTCTCAGGGTTCATTTCAGGTTCATATGCATCAGAAACTGTGACATCAGCAAATTCGGTCATTTATCAGACCGTTGAAACTAAAATTATTACGTCGGGTGTTACACAGGATACCATAACAAGATATACCGAGCTGGGCTGGCAGACGATTTATGTGCTGAAAGCAGATTTAAACGATTCCAATGTACATATTGATTCTTTAACAAACGGCGAAACAATCCAGAAACCATTATCAACAACAGATCATATGAAAGAATGGGGAGCAATAGCCGGTATAAACGCCAGTTTCTTTCTAAGTTCGGATCAGACCGGCATGCAGAATCTGATTGGTCCAATGGTTCAGTCCCATGATTTGAAAACCGCGGATGCAACTTTTAACCGGGATAAGGATAATATGGCCACTTTTGCCATTGATGATGCAAGAAGCGGTCTTATAAGCTATTGGAAAGCCGATATGCGTATTTATGCACCGAATGGTGAGTACATAGAAATTGCAAGATATAACGAACCTTATTATGGGTACAGTGATTTTACGGTATTAGACAGAAAATGGACCACAACCTCTGTTGGTACAAGAAACGGGTATTATTCCCATGTTACCGAGATGATAGTGGAAGACGGAATAGTTAAGGAAATACGTGTTAATATGCCCGGTACCGAAATACCATTGAACGGGTATGTTGTTATAACAGGAAAAGAAAACTCACCAAAAATTTTAAACAATTTCAAAGTAGGTGATCCTGTTATATTTGAAGTAATAACAACACCCGACTGGAACAATATACAAATGGCCATTAGCGGTGGAGGAATGCTGGTTGTTGATGGGGTTATACCCGAAAAATTCACGCATGAAACAGCAGGAAGGCACCCAAGAACAGCAGTGGGCACAAGCGAGGATGGAAAGACAATTTACATGGTGGTTGTAGACGGCAGGCAATCACATAGTATAGGAATGACTATGACAGAGCTGGCAGAGCTTATGCTTGAAATAGGGGCATACAATGCAATTGCAATGGATGGCGGAGGTTCTTCTACAATAGCTTCAAGAGAACCCGGAACTGATAATATTGTTGTTCAGAACAAGCCAAGTGATGGCGTTCAAAGAAGAATACCAAATGCAATCGGCATATTTTCCCTTGCGCCCCCTTCACCATTGGCCGGACTTTACATAGAAGCCGACGAATCCAACGTTTTTGTAAACACTTCACGGGAATTTACAGTAAAAGGATACGATGAATACTTTAACCCTGTCCAGATAAATCCCGAAGAAATTAAGTGGCAGGTGGAAGGTGTTGAGGGTGGTTTTACAGGCAATGTTTTTAAGCCGAAATCTGCCGGAACTGCAAAAGTTATAGCAACTGTAGGCGATGTATCCGCTGAAATGGATGTTAATGTGTTAAGCGGACCTGTAAAGTTAACTCTCAGCAGCAATAACATAACACTTATTTCGAAAGAACGTAAAAATTTTACTGTTACTGGTGAGGATGCGGAAGGTTTTTCAGCGTCAATAAACCCTGATGATGTTATATGGAAGACCGCAGGAGGTATAGGTTTTCTTTCAAACGGTACTTTTGTTGCAACAAATTCCGGATATGGTTACATATCTGCATCGGTCGGAAACACCCATGCATATTGCGCAGTAACAGTTCTCCCGACTGTGTCCACGCTTGTTGACAGCTTTGAAAATCAGAATGCAACTTTCCTGTCATATCCGTCAACAGTAACCGGAGCCTACCAAATATCCAGCGAGCAGAGACACAGCGGAAATGCATCGGGTAAACTGTCATATAGATTTGAACAGGCCGAAACAAACAGAGCTGTATACGCAGTATTGAACGGTGAAGGTGTAACCTTGCCGTCAAACGCTATCAGGGTTGGATTTTGGGTATACAATGACCATGAAAATTCCAACTGGTTAAGGATAGAAGTACAGGACAGCCAGAACAGAACACAAAGGCTTGGCGATTTGACAAAAATGGACTGGGTTGGATGGCGTTATGTGGAAATCCCATTGAATGGCATTTCGCTTCCTGCCAAATTGAAAAGGATATACCTGGTCCAGGTTAATCCGGTTGAAGAGGCCGGAGCAATATATATAGATGATTTAAGCATAATCACCGTGGAAAAGGATAAAATGACAGGCAATACAGATATACCAGGAGTGGAAACTATAGTTGTGCATAGCTTCGAAGAAGACAATGTTGATTTCACATCATATCCTTCATGGGTTCCTGGTGAAGTCACCATAGCAAATGAATATGCAAACTCCGGCAAGTCAAGTGTACGTCTGGATTATGTTTTCAAAGAAAGTCCCGAAACCCAGGCTGCTTATATAATGCTGCCAAACAATGGAATCAGCATTCCTGAAGGGGCTGAATCAATCGGGTTATGGGCATACAGCCAAAGAGCTACAAAAAGCTGGCTTAGAGCTGAAGTAAAAGATGCAGACGGAAAGATAAATTATGTCATGCTTTCAGAAGGGATCACCTGGACCGGATGGCAGTATGTTGAGGGGAATATATCACACATTAAGAAACCTGCCAGGATTACCAGGTTATATGTTGTAAATCCAAGTCCCATAAATGAAACAGGGCATATATATCTGGATGATTTGCAGATAAAAATTAAAACAAATAAATCTGTAAATTTCAACAACATTCCTGCAGATACCGTTCCTGTGGACAGCAGGAACCAGGCGGTGACTTATGTAGCAGGTGAAAATAACTACAGATTCTCAGTATTCGGTGAATCCCGTGAACCTGCCGGTGACGTGGAGAAGTACCTTACAGATTATCTTGCTGACAAAATAAATAAGTATATAGAAATAGGGGCGTTCGTGGGAAACGGTTCCCATCAGGTGGTATCGAAGGTTCAAAAACCTGTACTTGCAACAGGCAGCGGGTATAAATCGATGGATGTGCAGGGCTCAAGATTTATACAGCTGGATATGAGAGCAAAAAGCCTAAGGACAGGTACATCCGGACAGTGGCAATGGCTTATTAGCCAGCTCGATTCCTTTACAGGCCAGAATGTGTTCCTGTTCCTGGAAAATACCCCGGATTCTTTTACCGATAAGCTTGAAAGCCGGTTATTGCGGGATATACTAGCTGGATATGCCGGTTCAAAATTCAAAAACGTCTGGGTATTTTACAAAGGAGAAAAGAATGAGGTAACGAGGGACAGAGGAGTCAGGTATTTTTCAACATGCGGGTTTGATGTGGAAAACCTTACTGCGGATAACAAAAAAGTGGCGCAGTATATACTTGTGACGATCATGGGTGATCAGGTGACATTTGAGTATAAACCAATAGAATAAAAAATCAGGTGGATTAATTCCACCTGATTTTTTATATTAATGCAATTTTGCTGACAGAGAACGCAGAACTCATTTCCTGCGTCCGCTGTGCCTGGCTGTAGATTCGGCCCTGGCCAGACTATTCTGTTTTCAGCAGCTCGTATAAAGCTCCGTTGAATGTCTTCTTGCCTTTAATTTCGATACTGGTATGCTCTATTGTGTATTTATCATCTATTATTTTTTTTGCAAGTACTGCATACTCATAAGCATCACTAAGGCTATTGACGCTTGTTTCGGTATTTTTCTTCACTATCTCATAAACCTTTCCAATCTTATTAAGATTTTTAAGATTAAAGTGCTGTTCAAAGAAGGACTTTAAAAAGAGAAATGTATTATCCGCTCTTGAATAGCTTATATATTCGCCCTTTTGGTTATATCCCTGCCTGAATCTTACAAATCCTTCGGCTTTTTTGCCGTCAAGGAGCTGAACACCGGGCTCGAGATGGATATAAAGATCCTGGGTCGGATCCTCGTAGTGCATATATATTGGTACATTAACCACTACTCCGCCGAAATAATCAACTATTTCACGGAAGCCGTCGGTTTCCACGGCAATGTAATCATCGATCCGGACATTAAAAATTTCATTGAGCAAATCGGTCAGGAAGTTGAAGCCAGGCTTTCCGGGGAACCTGGCATTTTCAGGCGAATAATCCAGTGTCCTGCCCAGTGCATGAGCTGCGTTTATTTTTCTGCTGCCTTTTTCGTTGTAGAAATCAGGTGCTTTCTTTTTAAACTCTTTCAAAATGTCAGATGTATAATCAATATAAATGTCCCTTGGTATATCTATTAATTTGACTGTTTTTTCTTCTTCGTTTATGCTGGCAATTATTATTGTATCAAAATTTGAATAGGTGGGATCCTTCCCGATTAAGAGAATATTTCTGTTACCGGGAACAGTAATGTTGGCATAATATTTCTGGTTATTAGTTAAAGGCTTAACGGTATTATCTGCTATTTGCCATGGCTCGCCGATATTATTATCAGGTTTTAATGTCGGCCTGGGTGTTGCTGTTGGACCATCAGCATTTACTTCAGGCAATTTCGCCTGGATTTTACGCATCTCGGATAGTTTGATTTTTGCATCTGCTACTATTTCATATATGCATATACCTGATATAACAACCATCACAATAGTAAAGATAAGAAAAATCCTTTTCGCCATGTAACCGCTCCATTTTCTGTCTTTATATGTTGAAACATAACTATTTTCTGCAATAAACTTTTTATTAGTCACATTTAAGAAGCAGATTTCTGATGATATATATTCCATTTTGGAGCGGGATTTCATTAAATTCCACAGATTAACAACAGAATCGGATTTGGCGGCACTTGTACTGTTTCCCGGAAGAATGCGGCAGATTGAAAATAAGATTGTGATAAATAAAAAGGTAACGAAAATCCTGCTGGAATGCTGCATTAAAAAACCGGCTTGCTAAAGCCGGTAAGAAGGGTTATTTTTTCGATGCATACAGGGATTTTTTGGCAGTAGTAATTATATCTTTCACATTTCCCGCGTCAGAGGGATAAGATGCCACTCCTGCTGAAATTTTAAAATGCGGGGTACTTGTGGTTTCAACTTTTGCTTTTAATTGTTCAACAACAGCGTATGCATCTGAAGTACCGGTGCCCGGCATAACAAGCAAAAAGCGGTTATCATCAAAGCGCCCGATTTTATCATCATTTCGTGCAATACTTTTCAGCATGTCGGCAAGATCCCTGATACATTTGTTTCCTGCATTTTTACCCAATTTGCTGCTTATTACATTAAAATTGTCAATATCGACAAGCAAAACAGAAAACTCACTGTTAGGATTTTTTTCAATATACATTTCAATAAAATCCAGAATCGCTTTATTAGTGTAAGTTCCGGTCAGCATATCGGTTTTTCTGACATCCTGCGGTCGAACGCTTAATTGGTCTATATGCGCCGTTCTGAGGTTAATTTCTCTCTGAATATTTTCATTAATCCTGTTCAACTCGCCAGATACCTTTGCATATTCGCTTTCCAACCTGTGAACCGAAGATTTGTAAAAGAAATAAACACAAAACGTGTAACCGGATGCTTTAAGCAATAATGAAGCAATGCCCGCTATGTTTGAACTGTTTATTCTGGGTATTACCAATGAAGCGCAAATGGAAAAAATACCTGAGTAAAGAACAATCAGCGAGTGCCTTTTGGTAGCAATACTAATGATAATAACCAGTAAAATGATTCCCAACAAAGAAAACAGGCTTACCTTAAGTATTATATGGTTATGCAGGATATCGAAATTAATGTTTAACATTACTGTTGCAAGTGGGAAAGCGTATAGCAGAAAATAAACCAGGGTATTAATTTCCTTAGTATTTTTAAAGGCAGCAGAGATTAAAACAGCCGCTATAAGGATCAATTCAGCATAAAACAGGTAGCTTTCGGATATAGAAGTATTCAGAGACAAAAACGACATTATGCCAAGAACCAAAGGAGTAAAAAATGATGTACCTAAGTTTTTCATGAAGGGTTCAAGCCTGATTGTTAAAGACGATAAGTATATATATGCAGAAAAAATCAATATAATGAGTAAGTGAATCTGGTTTTCCAGGACGATATAAAACAATTTAACATTCCTCCAGGTTTCAGCTGTTTTAAGCCTAAATTATTCCTATATCAATATATCGGATGGTTTGATTTTAAAAACAACCTGTAAAAATGTATTTATAATAAAAACAATGGGTATGAATAAAAAATAATGAATCCTGCAAAAGAAAGGATGACATGAAAGTGAAAGGTGAAAACTCTCCATCGGTAATTAAACTTGGGCAAAAAGCCGGAATTTCTTTTTTCCATGTGAAATCAGATAAGTTTAAAACAGTCAGGATTGATATTTTTCTTTTGGATCCTTTAAATAAGGAGAGAGCTGCCCAAAACGCGCTTATTCCATATGTTTTAAGAAGGGGATGCAGGCATTTTCCTACACAGCAGGAACTTGCGCTAAGGCTTGAAGAATTATACGGGGCGGCTGTTAATGTTGCTGTGCACAAAAAAGGGGAATATCAGTTAATTCAACTTAGTGCCGGGTTTGTATCCGACAGGTTTACGGTAAATGGCACAAAACTTTTTCAGGAGGTCGGAGGGCTGTTGCTTGAGATTCTAACCGACCCTGTTACCGAAAACCAGATGTTTTTGCAAGATTATTTCGAACAGGAGCGGGAAAACCTGATACAGAGAATACGCAGCCGTGTGAACAATAAAATGTACTATGCACTGCAAAGATGTATGGAAGAAATGTGTAAAGACGAACCCTTTGCAGTTTATGAAGACGGTGATGAAGAAAGTGCAAAAACATTATCAAATGACGGGCTGATGGCCCGTTATAAAGAGCTTTTGTTCCAAAATCCTGTATATGTATATATATCCGGTGATATCAGCGATCAGGAACTGGAAAGATTTATAAATGGATTTGAAGCAATCGAAAGGGGAAACGTTATAAACCTTCCGGTAATGCAGGTGAAAAAAGAAATAAAAGAGGTACGGCGTATAGAGGAACCAATGGACGTCAGCCAGGGGAAACTATGCATTGGGTTTAGGACTCAGATTGAAGCAAACAGCCCCGAATATTATCCCCTTGTCATTTATAACGGAATTCTTGGAGGAGGAGTCCAGTCAAAATTGTTTCAAAATGTCAGGGAAAAGGCAAGCCTTGCATATTCGACGTTCTCAAGCCTTGAAAAGTTTAAGGGGCTGCTTGTTGCTGTAAGCGGCATTGAAATTTCGGAGAGGGAAAAGGCTGAAAAAATAATAATGGAGCAATTTAAAGCAATTGAAAACGGTGATATAAGCGATTATGAGATGGAAGCCACTAAAAAGAGCTTTGTAACAGGTATGAAATCCATGCAGGACAGCCAGGGTGGGATGGTGGATTTTTACCTCAGCCAGTATTTATCAGGAGAGAACAACAATGTGGATTCTTTTTTAGAGAAGCTTGTGGCAGTAACGAAGGAAGATGTTGTCAGGGTTTCGAAAAAAATAACCCGGGATACGGTTTATTTTCTGACATCCCTGTCAGGCGAAGGTGAAAGGAGAGATTAAAATTGAAGGTATTGGAATTTGACAGGATTCAGGAAAAAATATATATTCATGAGCATTCAAGCGGATTAAAGGTTTTTGTAATACCTAAGAAAGGATATAACAAGATTTTTTCAACTTTTGCCACGTATTATGGTTCAATAAATAATACTTTCATTGCACCTGATGACGAGAATGAAACCAGAGTGCCCGACGGTATTGCCCATTTTCTTGAGCATAAGCTTTTTGAACAGGAAGACGGCAGTGTAATGGATAAATTCTCACAATTGGGAGCAGACTCCAATGCCTATACATCATTTACCCAAACTGTGTATCTCTTCTCATGCACCGATCTGTTTGATGACAACTTCAGGCTCCTTATCGACTATGTTCAAAATCCATATCTGACAGATGAGAATGTTGAAAAGGAGAAGGGAATCATCGGCCAGGAGATAAAGATGTATAATGACAATGCAGACTGGAGGGTGTTTTTTAATCTTCTGAATGCCCTGTATGTAAACCATCCGGTGAAAATTGATATTGCAGGTACGGTGGAAAGCATTGCAGAAATAACAAAGGATACGCTTTATAAATGCTATAATACATTTTACCACCCTTCAAACATGATGATTCTTACAGTAGGGGACGTTGACCACGAATCGGTGTTTAATATGGTTGAACAGGGCATTAAAGCAAAAAACAACCCTGGAAAGATAAAGAAAATATTCCCTGAAGAACCGCCGCATCACAACATGAAGTTTATTGAAAAAAAACTGGCAGTTGCCATGCCACAGTTTAATATGGGAATCAAAGACAATTCACATGTTTCGGGTTATGACCTGTTAAAAAGGAAAGTAGCCCTTGAAATAATACTTTCAATGTTGATGGGCAGGAGTTCTGCGTTATATAATCAGTTATACAATGAAGGGTTGATAAATCAGAGCTTTGGAAGTGAGGCAAGCCTTGAAGGGTCCTTTGGCCATACTGTCTGGGGAGGTCAATCCAAAGACCCTGTGAAGGTATCTGAAAGAATTATCGCGGCTATTAATCAGGTTCAAAAAAACGGCCTTGATAAAAAAAGTTTTGAACGGATTAAAAAGGCTCATGAAGGAAGGTTTATCGGAAATCTGAATTCTCCCGAAAACATTTCCCATGAGTTTATACCATTATATTTCAATGGCGCATATTTCTTCGAACTTACAAAAGTATATGAGGAACTTACAATAGATGATGCAGATAAAATATTCAGGGATCATTTTTCAACGGAGCCTGCATTGTCAGTTATCTGGCCAATGAAAGCTTAGGGATATATGCAATATTAAAGGGGGTTGAAATACTTTTGATTAACATCAAACTTTAATATAAGTAAATCGTAAATAATGTATGGAAACGAAAAATGTGTTACTATCATATTGGATATATAACTAGAAAATAGTAGCCTTATATGCTTATATTAAGAAAGGAATGTGAGGGATAAATATGCATTATATAGGTTTTCCCAAACTGGGAATAGAATTTAATTTGGATCCTGTGGCATTTTCAATAGGGCAAATTAAAATTTACTGGTACGGCATAATAACTTCATTAGCATTCCTGGTTATTATTGTCGGGATACTTAAAAACAGCAATAAATACGGTCTCAATCAGGACGACCTTATCGATTTGATACTAATAACCACGCCTGTTGGTATAGTATGCGCGCGGATTTTTTATGTTCTTGTCAACTGGAGTTTTTATAGGAACAACTTAAGTGAAATATATAAAATATGGCATGGCGGTCTTGCAATATATGGCGGTGTGATTGGCGGTATTATTACAATTTATCTGTTCTGCCGGAAAAGAAATATAAATACGTTAAAGCTATTGGATCATATTGTGGTCTACCTTGTACTTGGTCAGGTTATAGGAAGATGGGGTAACTTTGTAAATCAGGAATTATTCGGTCCAAATACCGATTTGCCGTGGGGAATGACCGGTGATATTATTAAAAGAACCATCATCAATTCTCCGGCAGAATTTCCCGGTGTGGATCCAAGCCTGCCCGTTCACCCGCTTTTCCTGTACGAATCTTTATGGAACCTGGCAGCGTTTTTCATCCTTATAATTTTCAGAAAACGGAAGAAACTGGATGGAGAAGTATTTTCCCTTTATATGATTTCATATGGCACAGCGAGGTTTGTAATAGACAGTCTTCGTTTTGATCTGAAAGTTGAGAGTATAAACATAAACCGCCTGATAGGATTTATTTTTGCAGTAGCATTTTTAACGGTTTTTATAGTAAGACGTGTCCGCCAGAAGAACAGTGTGGATGGTGAAGAAGATTATCAACCCAGCATATACAGGGAAATTTTAGCCGAAATAGAGGACAAGTCTTCCGAAAATGCGGGGAATGAGACCGGAGAATCAAATGAAACTTCGGAAGCAAATGAAGAATTTGAATCAAATGAAGCTTTGGATGAGAGTACAGACATTGAGGCAGGGGAAAATGACATCAATCCGAATGACAATAGTGACAGGGATATGACATAAGCCTTCGGGTTAAACTCAAACTGAGGTACTTATGGAACGTTAATGATATGGATTAGGAAGGTTTACTCATGCTTCATGTAGAAAAAAGCCAAAGGATAAACGTAATAAAACACTATGACTGGTTTATTGTAGTTATCGTAATGGCATTGAGTGCTTACGGGCTGACAGTAATTGCAAGCGTATCCAAACAACTGAATAATAACAGTTATTTATTAAAACAGAGCATTGGGATTTTTGCAGGAGTTGTGGCAATGGTAATACTCAGCCTGATAGATTATAAAGATTTTAGGGTGCTGGGGTATGTTGCCTATGGTTTTTCAACTCTTCTTTTAATTCTTGTTCTGTTTATCGGCAAGGGAGATAAAGAAACCGGCACGAGGGGTTGGTTTGTATTTGGACCGGTATCTTATCAGCCCTCCGAACTTGGGAAAGTTACATTTATACTTATTGTTGCGTTATATCTGGAACGCATTGTCACAAAAACAGGGAAATACAATTACATAAAATTAGCCATTTTTGCAGCAATACCAATTGCTTTGGTTATTAAGCAGCCTGATTACGGTACAAGTCTTGTTTATGTGTTTATCTTCATTTGTATGGTCTTCTTTGCCGGAATACCATACAAGTATATATTTGCATCTGGCGGCTTGGCTGTTATTTCCCTGATTATATTTTACATTTCAGGACTGTATAACCGTCTTCCCGAACATATGAAAGAACGTTTTTACAGCTTTTTTCACAAAGATGCAGATCCGTTGGGGGCTAACTACCAGGTGAGGCTTGCGGTGCAATTTGCAGGATCGGGACAGTTATGGGGACGTGGCTGGGGAAAGGGAATGGCAGCAGAGAACGTTCCGTACTCCTGGACCGACTTTATTTTCTCGGTTGTTGCTGAAGAATTCGGATTTTTCGGTGCCTCCATATTGATAGTTTTGTTTCTTGTTTTTTTTGCAAGATGCATTTATATCGCATGGTATTCCCGCGACAGGTATGGCTCATTTGTGGTGATGGGAATAGTGGCCATGTTTTTTGCGCATTTTATGGAGAATATAGGCATGAATATCGGGCTTCTCCCTGTTACAGGAATACC
>Ga0134100_1001586_pt1 | contig 20744 bp, 24 predicted proteins | sample 11_taG_2_FD_94444 | JGI IMG/M metagenome (GOLD analysis project Ga0134100, IMG submission 94444) | Switchgrass degrading microbial communities from high solid loading bioreactors in New Hampshire, USA - 11_42_5_180_A3 metaG | ecosystem: Engineered > Bioreactor > Semi-continuous > Anaerobic >...
AAAACTTGTAAGAAATTACAATTTCTGGCGATAGGATTTGAGGGTAGAAAATGGCCACCATTAAGGATATTGCAAAAGCTGCGGGCGTTTCCCACGGAACCGTATCCAACGTACTGAACAAGCGGGGCGGGGTGAGTTACGAAAAAATCCGCTTGGTGGAACAGGCCGCCAAGGCGATGGGTTATTCCATTGACCAAAAGGCCAGTTTGCTGCGGCGGGGTACCACCACAACCCTGGCTGTGATTATGCCGTCTCTTACCAGGCGAAGTTATGCCGATTTGTACACGGGCATTCTGCGCCGGGCGGAAGGAGCCGGCTATTCGGTGCGCCTGTTTTTGACCAACGACATGCCTTATCAGGAGCGCCGGGCCATCTCCGAAGCTTTGGCGCTGAAGGTGTGCGGGATTTTTGCGGTATCCTGCCTGAAGGATCACAAGAAAGAGTACCAATCTATTCTTTCCCGAAAAATACCTCTTTTATTTTTGGAACGGCCGTCGGATTGCGCCGAATTTCCGTCCTATACCTTCGACATGGGGCAGGCGGCCCGAAAAGCGGCTTCCTATCTCAAGGAAGGGGAGAGAGTTTGTCTGATTTCCGACGTGCTGCAGTTTGGCGATCAGGCCGCTTTTTGCGAGGAACTGCGCCGGTTGTTGCCTTTGCCGGAGGAGGATGTCTTCCAGGACATTCGGGAAGAGCAGTCCCCGGCGGTTCACGCCGTCATTCGCCGGCAGAGAATCGACTGCGTGATTTGCACCAACGACTTTTTAGCCGAAAAGGTGGAACAGGCCTACATGGAATGCGGCCTGCCCGTGCCCCGGGTGGTGGCGTTGGCCTCCCTGCGCACGTCCCAAAGTCCGAGATATCACAACATCACCCTGAACTTCCGCCGGATGGGCTACGAGGCGGCGGGGGCCATGATTGACCGGGTGCAAAACAACCTGCCCATGACCTCCCGGGTGTTCCCCATCTCCCGGTGCACCCAGCCCTTTGCCGGGCCTGTCCCGTTGCGGAAAAAGCCTTTGCGGGTGCTGGCCCACACCACCCCCTCCATTACGGCGCTGGAATATTTGCTCCCACGCTTTACCCAGCGCTACGGCATTCCGGTGGAGCTTTACTCCTGTTCTTCCCTCTCCGAAGTGCTGGAGCGGGTTGCTTCCCCCGACGAAAACTGGGACGTGGTCCGCTTGGACCCCTCCAACTTAACTTACCTGGGGCCCCGCCTGTTGCGCCATTTGGACGAGGTGGACCCATCTGCCTCCAGCGCCCTTCACCAGTTTTTCCCCAACCTGCAAAACGATTTTTCGGTGGTGGGGGGCAAGTTGTTCGCCCTGCCCTTTGACATCAGCGTGCAGATGCTGTTTTATCAGCGCTCCCTCTTTGAAGACATCGGTCAGATGCGGGCCTATTATGAAGAAACCGGCGAAGCGTTGGAGGTGCCCGGCACCTTCCAACAGTTGGACCGCATTTGCCGCTTCTTCACCAAGGCCCACCGGCCCGATTCGCCCATCCGCTTCGGAGCCAGTCTAGCCCCCTCCAACCCCACCTCCATTTCCAACGATTACCTGCCTCGGCTTCTGGCCGCAGGGGGCTTTCCTACAGCAGCAACGGCTGCCTGGACCTCACCACGCCCGCCGCTCTTTCCAGTCTGCGGGACTACATCGCCTATGCCTCCTGCACCAGCCTGGAACCAGTGCAGAGTTGGAGCGAAATTGCCGCAAACTTTGTGGACGGTCAAACCGCCACCTCCATCCTGTACGTCCACCACGCCTCCAGTTTTGTGCGGGCCCAAAGCGCCAATGTGGGGTTGGAAATTGGCTACGCCCCCATTCCGGGAGGGCACCCTCTGCTGGCGGGCGGTTCCTTAGGCGTCTGCCGCAATTCTTCTCAGCCGGAAGAAGCCTACCAGTTCATCCGCTGGGCTACGGGGGAGGAAATCGCCCCCGAACTGGTGATGCTGGGCGGCACCTCCGCCTGCCGCTGCGTCTACGAGCATCGGGAGATTTTGGACGCCTACCCCTGGCTGGAAGCGTTGCAGAACAACATCCGGTTGGGAATCCGCAAGCCCATTCTCTCGCCGGTGGAAGTGGATTACAACCTGCGGGACTTCGAGTACAATTTGGGGTCCAACATTCTGCGCTGCATCCGGGGAGAGATTACTCCCGAAGAAGCGCTGATGAACACCCAAAAAGTTTTGGATTCCATCTTCCTGGAACTGCGGAAACAATAAAAGGAATAAAACCACAAGAACAACACCCTCTGATGCGCCTGCATCAGAGGGTGTTGTGTTGCAACTGTGCGGTACGGTCAATTGGAAGATGGGCTGGGAAGGAAATGATTGAAAATCAAGCTTATGGCGTATAGTAGACTTTGCCCTGGGAGCCGGTAACCGTTCCGGTAAAAGCTACCGTTGGCGTATAGGCGAATTCCGAGGAAGCTGGAATATTGGTGCCGGGAGTGACGGTAAGAGGAAACAGCACATATTCCGAGTCGGTTCCATCGGTCAAAAGGGCGCCGTAGTAAATGACGGTTCCATTTTGCTCCGTGGTTTCCCCGTAGTTAAAGGTAATATCTATCACGCTGTTTGGCGAGTTCTCAGACAATGCGGTTGCAGTGACGTTTACATCGACGGTTGCCATATCGATAAGTCCCCCTACTGTAAATGTGGAAAGATTTTTCAATACAGTATATTCTTTCACCCGAAAAGGTTGAAAACGATAGCACGCCAATGGTCGTGACATATACTGTAAAAGGGGTGAAACCGATGAACGTCATGGATTTCAAAGCGCAAACAGCCTTTGATTATTTAAAAGATTGTTTTTTTCTGGAGCCGCCAAAACACTTTATCAAAGTAGGCACCGAACACATTGTTTATCTCGATTTTTCCCTGCCGCTGTGGCTCAACGATTGGGTGGTGCAGAAAGCCCGATTAATTCTTTATAAGTTGGCCAGCAACCAGGAAACCTCTTTTGGCCGCTATGTGTTGCTTCCCCTAAAGGAGCCTTTTAATGTCAGCGGCTGTTTTGACTACTTCCCATCAGTTGCGATGGAAGACGCCGTTCCTTTTACCAATTCCCCGAAAAGCTATACCGAAATTGACGTCACCCGTATTGTGCAGCGCTGGCACCACAACAGTCTGGAAAACAACGGCCTTCTGCTGATGGGAGAAGATTGCGCCCCCACCATTGTTTACGCGTCCACCCGCCACCGCATGCCCCACATGTGGCCGGTGCTCCGATTGACCTGCATCAATGCCGCCATTCCCCTTACCTTGCAGACGGTGGACTGCCAGGTGGATGTGTCCCACCCCAAATAACCGTGGTCCATATCAGGTTGGGCTTTCATTTCCGACGTTGGTACTTAAGAAAACCGGATTGCCGTCAGGGCAATCCGGTTTGTCATAGATGGAATAAAATTTACCCTCCCGCCATCTTTTGGATGGGGGAGGGTACCTGATATGGGGAACAGGGAAGAAAGGTGTGACTATTCAAAAGCTCTTCTTTTACTTGATTATAGTATACCGCAGGAATAGACCAAAATCAAGCATTTTAGATAAATTCTGTATACTTTTATTCTTTCACTGCGGGTAGTAGAAGAAAGCCCCCCTCCTCATCGCAGGGGATGGGCAAGGGGGGAAGAGGAAAGGAGGAGGCTTCAACAGTCTCAAGTATATTATACTAGGGAAGTATACAAAACGCAACCATTTCAGAGTGCTTTGGTAGATTTTATACCAAATCCCTTGCCGATTAAAGCTTCTTTTTGCCGGGGATGGTCAGGACAACGGCGGCCAATGCCAAGCAGACGGACAGGAATGGGCCGCAGCGGGGAATCCATTGGATAAGCGCGGTGTCGGGATTCATTTCTTTGGCGAAGTTGGGAGCTACCAAAAACTCCGGCTGAAGTGGTTTGAGACTAATTGGGGTGTAAGGGGGATAGGAAGCATCCGAGTCATCGGAGTCATCCGGACTCTTGGGGGTGGGTTTGGGGTCTGGCTTGGCAGGCTTGAATGCTTTGGCGCTGTGGTGTTGGCAAACTATAAATAGAAAGCCCCGGACACAACACCCAGGGTTGTTTGCCATTGCCATTCCATATGATTGAACACAAATTGGACGCAAATGCATTGGTACAGCAAACAAAAAAGCCTCAAAACCGCATGGTTGAGAGGCTTTTTCTGGCTGGGCTGGTGGGATTCGAACACACGCATGACGGAGTCAAAGTCCGTTGCCTTACCACTTGGCTACAGCCCAATATAGAAAGGATAGAAAGCGTTGTTGCGAAACGTCGCTTTCTATCCCGTTGTTGGGGTGGGTAATGAGAGTCGAACTCATGACCTCCAGAGCCACAATCTGGCGCTCTAACCAACTGAGCTATACCCACCGCACTTGGCGCGCCAACAGGGACTCGAACCCCGGGCCTACTGCTTAGAAGGCAGTTGCTCTATCCGGCTGAGCTACTGGCGCAAATACGTTTCGCTTGCGGACACTCATACATTATACTGATTAACCATCCACTTGTCAAGAAGTTTATGCGTTTTCTTTTTCTCGGCACTCCTATGAGGGATTGGCCTGCATGGACGGTACTTTTATACAAAATGGCGGAAAGCGCGCCCAAACCTTGCAATTGCCATATTTGCCTTTATAATAAAGAATATCAGGGAGGTGTCCATGTGAAGCCACGATATCAGGTACTCCTGCTGGATGCGGACGGTACCCTTTTTGATTTTCCAAAGGCGGAGCGGCAAGCTTATGACCTGACCGCCCGGCACTGCGGGTTGCCCAGAGAAGAAGAAGCTTACCACCTGTTTTCCAGCATCAACGAGAGGTTGTGGAAAATGCTGGAGCGCAGGGAAATTACCAAGAAAGAATTGGTGGTTCGCCGTTTTTCCGATTTGCTGGAAACCCTAAATATGCAGGGAGACGCCGTCGCCGTCAGCCAAACCTACTGCCACTATCTGGGACAGGGAGCCTTCCTGCTGCCCGGCGCCGAGGAGCTGTGCCGGGAATTGTCCGCCGTTTGCCGGCTGATTATTGCCTCCAACGGAGTGACCAGCATCCAAACCAGCAGGCTGGCCCGCTCCGCCATCGCGCCCTACATCGAAGCCCTGGTGGTTTCGGAAAGCGGCGGCGCCGACAAGCCGGACCTTCGCTTCTTCACCTATTTGGACGAAAAAGTGGGGCCTTTGGACAAATCCACCACCTTAATGGTGGGGGACCGCCTGGAAGCGGATATTCTGGGAGGCATCCGGTTCGGAGTGGATACCTGCTGGTGCAATCTCCACGACAAGCCCCTTTCGGGGGATATCCGGCCCACCTATACCATCCGAGCCCTGGATGAGCTGGTCGGCATTGTCCTTCCTTAAACCGATTGCTCGACGCCCTATTGTAAGGACGCCTATTTTATAAGGAGATGAAATCATGCAAGCAAATATCAAACGCATTCTTTTCCTGCTGATGGCGATGGTTGTTGCCGTGGGCCTGTTGGCAGGTTGCGCGGGAAGCGGACAAAGTTCCTCACCCGCTTCCAGTCAGGAGCCGGAAGCAAGCGCTTCCCAGTTGGAGGAAACCTCTCCGGCCGAAAGTCAGGAACTGCCCAACGAGTTACCCCCCGACCCTCTGCCTCTGTCCAAGCCGGCGGCACGAGTGGCGGCCCTGAAAGGCCCTACTGGTATGGGGCTGGCGGAGCTGATGAACAAAAACGAAAAGGCGGCAGCTCTCTGCGACTACACCTTCACTTTGGAGGGCGCTCCCGATGTGATTCAGGGCCCCCTCATCAACGGCGATTTGGACATCGCCATTCTGCCCACCAACCTGGCGGCGGTGCTCTATCACAAAACCGAAGGCGCTATTCAACTGATGGCCGTATCGGGGATGCGGGTTCTGTATGTGATGGCGGCTCCCGGCGTGGAAATCAACTCCTTCGCCGACCTGAAAGGTAAGAAGCTGTTTACCGCCGGTCAAGGGTCCACCCAGGAATACGTGCTGGACTACCTGCTGCGGCAAAACGGTCTGGACCCTGCAGCGGACCTTACCGTCGAGTACAAGGCGGAACAGGCGGAAGCCATGGCCCAGCTGTTGGCCGGAAACTGCGACGCCGCCCTATTGCCCCAGCCCTTTGTCACCAACGCCATGGTGAAGAATCCCGAAATCAAGAAAGCTCTGGACGTGACGGCGGAGTGGGAAAAAGCCACCGGTGAATCCCAGCTTCCCATGAGCTGTGTGGTGGTCCGCAAGGAATTTGCCCAACAAAATCCCGAAGCGGTGGCCAACTTCCTGCAGGAATATGATGAGAGCACCAAATGGGTAAGCGCCAACGCGGAAGAAGCCGCCGCCCTCATCGGCAAGTACGACATTGTCCCCGAGGAAGTGGCAAAACGGGCCATCCCCGACAGCGCCATCCAGTGCCAAACCGGCTCGGAAGCCGAAGAGGCCGTGAACGCATACCTCAAGGTGTTGTTTGAGCAAAACCCCAAATCGGTGGGAGGAGCGCTGCCGGATGAAGGGTTCTTCTACAGAGCACAATAAGATAACAAAGAAAAAGTGGCTGCAGAATTTGCTGGCCCTTCTGTTCTGGCTGTTGGTCTGGCAGGGTTTGTACCTGCTGGTCGACAAAGAATTTCTGTTGGTTTCCCCGGTGCAGGCGTTCCGCCGGCTGGGGCAACTGATGGGCCAGGCAGCCTTTTGGAGCTCGGTGCTGGCCACCTGCCTGCGGGTGGTGGCCGGCTTTCTCTTTGCGCTGCTTTCCGGAATCGCCCTTGCCTTTTTGGCGGCACGCTTTTCCCTTGCCAAAGCCCTGCTGACCCCTTTGCTGGGGGTGGTGCGGGCCACGCCGGTGGCGTCCTTCATCATTCTGGCGCTGATTTGGATTTCCACCGAGCGTCTGCCCGTCTTCATCGCCTTTTTGATGGTGCTCCCCATGACCTACTCCAACTTAAGCGCCGGGCTGGAGCATCTGGACCGGAACCTTTTGGAAATGGCCAGGCTGTTCCGCTTTTCCAAAGGAAGGACCCTGCGGCTCATTTACCTGCCCCAGCTGATGCCCTATGTCACCGCCGCCAGCACGGCTGGCTTGGGCTTTGCCTGGAAGTCGGCCATCGCCGCTGAAGTCATTGTGCACCCCGCTTTCAGCATCGGCAAGCAGATTTGGGGCGCCAAAATTTATTTGGAAGTGGCCGACCTCTTTGCCTGGACCACCGGGGTGATTGTGCTCAGCGTCTTCATCGAGCGGGGAGCGGTGCGGGGCCTTAGACTGTTGGAGCAAAAGCTGCTCCATTTGGGGTTGTCCCGCCGGGATGCTCCCGCTTCCAGGCAGCGGGCCAGCTGTGCTCCGGAGCCGGTGCGGTTGGAGCACCTTTCCAAAAGCTACGGTTCCCTAAAGGTGCTGGAGGATTTTTCCCTCGCCTTGCCCTCCCAGGGGGTGCTGGCCTTGATGGGGCCGTCGGGCTGCGGAAAAACCACCCTGCTGCGCCTGTTGGCGGGGCTGGAGCAGCCGGAGAAAGGCTCCGTCCATTTGGGCGGGCGGAAGATTTCTATGGTGTTTCAGGAGGACCGGCTGCTGCCCGGCCTTACCGCCAAAGCCAATATTTTGGCGGTGCTCCCGGCAGGGGAGGAGTCCTCGGTTCTGGCGGACAGGGTGCTGGCAGCCTGCGGCCTTTCCGATTCCGCCCACAAGCTGCCGGACGAGCTTTCCGGCGGCATGAGGCGGCGGGTGGCCATCGCCAGGGCCATTGCCTACGGCGGAGACATTCTTTTGCTGGACGAGCCCTTCAAGGGTTTGGACGAGCAGACCAAACTGGAAATCGAAGCCTTTGTGGCGGCAAACCGCCCTCCCCTTACGGTGCAGGTGACCCACGACCGGGAGGAGGCTCGGCGGGTGGCAGACCGGCTCATTCAGCTGGAAGGGCCGCCGCTGCGAGTAGTCGAAACCCATTAAAGACAAAAAACTTCCCCTCTCGCCAATTTCGCGAAAGGGGAAGTTGTGGCAACATAACAGTGGAGCTTAACGCCCCGCCATCTTCTGAAGTGCGGCAACGTCCAAAATGGTGACGCTGCTGCGGTGGAAATCGATGATTCCCATATTCCGCAGGTTGGTCAGCTCCCGGGAAAGGGAGGGGCGGGCCACCGAAAAGTACTCCGCCAGCCGGTCCCGGTTGAGGGGCATATTGAAGGTGGAGCTGCCGTTGAGCTGATACAGCTCCCAAAGATACATGGCGATTTTGGTTTTTAAGTCCTCCGCGGTCAGGTAGGCGATTTTTTTATTGAGGGAGATGGTGCGTTCCGAAAGGAGCCGCAGCATATTGCCCACAATGATTTGGTGGGCGTCCCGGTTGCCGCAGTCCTTGCCGCAGGGGGAAAGGAAGAAGGCCCCCGAAAGAAAGAGAATTTGAGCTCCTTTGCCGGTCACCACCCGGTGGGGCAACTGGTCGGAGGCGGCCAGAGCAGCTTCGCCCAGCAAACCGTTGCGGCCGATGCTGTCCACCACCTTGCCGTCCCCCTCGTCGCGGATAATCAGGTCACCGTCCAGCACCACCCCCAGCTCCCGCAGGGGACGTTGGGGGTCGGCAATGCATTCGTCGGGGCCATAGTACTTGACAGCAACCGCAATACAGGGGAGCACTTGGGCAATCTGTTCGGGGGTGAGCCCCTCGAAAATGGTGTTTTGATACAGCTTTTCATCAATTTGAAGCGGCAGTTGTTCCGGCATAGCGATCCCCTTTTTCGTAACATTGGTTACCTTAAAAGTATTATACTACAAAGTATGGGGAAAGTAAAGAGAGGAAACTCGGCTGCCGGTTTGCCGGCGGAAATCGAAACGGTGGGAGATTATGAAGAAAAAGAAAATGCGGTGGGAGCTTATTTTGGTTCTGCTGGCCCTTTTGGTGTTGGTGGGTTTTTACCTGCTCAACAACCGGGGCGGAGAATCGGGGATAGCCTATGTCAACATCGACGGCCAGCGGGTGCTGGAACTTCCTCTTAAAAGCACGCCGGACCAAATCATCGATCTTTCGGCTTACGGCGTTCCTGCCAGCCTGGAAGTGAAGGACCATAAAATCCGCTTTATCAATGTCACCTGCCCCGACCACATCTGCGAAAAAACCGGATGGGTTTGGATGGACGGCCAAAGCGCGGTCTGCATGCCCAACCGAACCGCCGTGGTGGTGGCGGCCGATTGAGGATTTTCCCACCAAAAGCACTAAAGCCCGCTCTCCATACGGGAGAAAGCGGGCTTTTCGGTTTTTCTGGAAAAGGTTAGTTGTCTTTCCGTTCGCCGGGGAATCGCTTTTTGTAAAGTCGGGCAAAACCGTGCAGATTGATGTTGCTGGCGGCGGCCGCCAGATTTTGCTCGGCGGTTTGGCTCACCTCAATGCGGGTGATGGGAATTTCCCGGGGAGCGGTAATGCCCAGCACCACCTTTTCGCCGACAATGTCCACCACGGTGGCCTCGATGTTTTCGCCAATGACAAAGGATTCGCCGATTCGCCGACTGATGACCAGCACGGTTTCACCTCCTTACACGGCAGAAGCTAACGTCGCCCCTACTGCTTTTGGTTTTCTTCCGGTTGGGGAAAGAGCGGGAAGCGAATGGGGTAGTCCCGGTTGGCCAGAATCACCTGGCGGGCCCGTCTTTCCCGCTTGTTGATGACAATGGGGCTTTTAAGGTTGACGGTGATGCCGCTGATATCCTCGGGGACTACGGCAATCACCAAAAACAGCAGTTCAGAAGCATCCTTGCAGTTTAAATATTGCAGGTCGGAGGGCTCGACGATGGGGTCGTATCCTTCCACAATTTCAAAGGGGTCAAAGACCACAAAGCAGGGTACGCTGCTGTCCACCGCCTGAAACCACTTGAGAGTCACGTCCTCGTCCTGTTTGGTGATGAGAGCATAATCGCTTTTCCCCTCAAAGCCGTAAAGGCCTTCCGGCAGGTGAAAGATATTGTCCGCACTCACTTCTACAGGGCCTAAAACCGCAGTGTTTACAAGCATAGGCTGCCTCCAAATATTCAAATACCTAGATTGGCAGCACGCCTTTTGGTTCCGGCGGCTGCCAACAATTTCTATAATTCAGTTATTTTTCCTCGTAGTTGGGGTCGGCGCTGGGGGGCACGTAAATGGGGGAGCCGATGTATTCGATGATGACCTCGGGATACTGCGTCACCGTAAATTCGATGTCGCCGGGGATGTACTCTAGTTTTGGAGAGAGATTGACATCCCAGTCATAGTGAAGTTCATCTGGCGAGTAGTCGAAGGAGATGGAGCCTTCCTCCACTTCGATTTCGGGCGGGACGGAAGGAATAAAGGCCATAATCGTTTCGGCGCTGCTGATCATCTTGGCGGAAGCCATCTCGGCGATGGGAGCCCCTTTTCCGTGACTGTCCACCATCTGGTTGCCCTGCTCGGCATAGTCGCGGGCGGCTTGGGCTGCGTCGGCTCGGCCGATTTCGGCGAATTCCCGCACGGCCTGAGGAGCGGTTTTGATGCCGGCGCTCAGCCTGGACTGAGAGCTGTCAATATTCACTTTGGGGGGAGTGGTGCGGATGTAGGCTCGCCCCCGGGTTCGGCTCACCTGGGCTTTGGGCTGCTTGATTTCCGCACTGTCTTCGGCGGGGGCCAGCTTCGCCCGCTGGATCCGCATCTCGATATTGATGGGAATCGTTTGAATTTTTAAAAGGGGCTGCATAAACTCACCTCTGAATCGAATTAATCAATGAAGTTAAACAAAGTGGGTTGTAGCAGACGCTGGCCCATTTGAAGGGCAGCATTGTAGACATACTCCTGCATTTTGAAATTCATGATGGCTTCTTCCGGGTCGGCGGCTTCCAGCTGGGTTTGGCGCTCGTAGAGGTTGAGTTTCTCATCTTCCAGTCGGTTGATGGTAAACTCCAGGTATTGGGAATCGGAACCCAGTTTGGTCATGGCCACATTGACGTTGTTGGACGCCGCCTGGAAGCGGTCCAGGATGCTTCCCGCCTTGTCCGGGTCAAAGGTTTCGCTCCGCAGGGAGGAAATCATTTCTCCCAGCACCAGGTAGAGATTGTCGGGGCCGGTTCCCAAAAACTGGGCGCCCACCATGGTGTGCTGATAGGCGGTGTTGGGGTTGACCTGGGTGGGATCGTCGGGGTCTGTAAAGAGTATGCCCAGCCCCACGTCCATATAAGCGGAATCCTCCATCAAAGGATGGCCGGCGTACAGTTCCCTGACATCCACGCCGTTATAATACAGGTTGCCCTGATTGTCGGTGGTAAAGGGAGCGCTTACGGTGTTGGTGCCGCCAAACAGGTACCGGTCGGAAAAGCGGGCGTTGGAAAGCGTCAGCAGCTCTTCCTGCAGTTTTTCCAGCTCGGTGGCGATGATATCCCGTTCCTGGGGGCCGTTGGTGCCGTTGATGGCCTGGATATATTTTTCCGATACGCTTTTGGTCAGGTTGGAAATCTGCATCAAAGTCGTTTCGGCGGAAGTCAGCTGGCTTTTGGCGGCCTTGGCATTGTCCAGGTAGGCTTCGATGCGGGAAAGGTTTCGGCGCACCTGCATGGCCCGCACGCCGGAGGCGGTATCTTCCGACATGGTGTTGAACTTCCGCCCCGAAATGATCTGGTTGGAATATTTGTTCAGCAGGTTGCGGTTGTAGTCAAGGGTTTTGTTGTAGTTGCGGACAACCGAATGGTTGGTGATTCTCATGGCGCTATCCTCCTGATTTGAGGGCTTCCGTTAACGGCCCACCACGCCCATGCCGTTGATGATGGTGTTGAGGGCTTCGTCCAAAGCGGTCATGTAGCGGGCGGCGGCGTTGTAATAGTTTTGATAGGTCATCATGTTGATGGCTTCTTCGTCGATGGAAACGGCGGAAATGGCGTCTCGCTGGTCGGAATAGCCGGTGATGACCGTCTCGGAGGCGTCCAGCAGCGACTCGTTCAGCTTTTTGTCCAGTCCCAGTGTGCTCTGGATGGAGGTGAGCTGCTCTTCCATGGAGCCTTTAAAAAGGGCAAACTCCCTGCCGTCGCCGTTTACGGCGATGAAGGACTGATTGCTCTCGGTGAGGATGGAGATAAAGCGGAGCAGGTTGTCCGAGTTGGCGGTGGTGACGTAGAGCGGGTTGCCGTTTTCGTCGTACTTGGGGTTGCCGTTTTCGTCGGTCACCAGTTTGGGGTCGGAGGGGTCCTGCTTGGTGGTGGTGAGGAAGGAGGCTTCCGCCATCCACTCCTCCGAAATGGTGATGTTGGCAGCGGTAATGGTGTCGGAGCCGTCCACGGCCACAAAAAGATTCTTATTGGGGTAAGGCTGTATGTAGGCTTTGCCCTTGGCTTCGTCCACCGAAATGGAGTTGGTTTCATTCATCAGGCTGGCAAAGGTTTGGGCAAAGGTGTCCAGCGCCTTCTGGTAGTAAGGGACTCCCTTGAAGGAATTCTCACCCATTCCGGCAAAGTCGCCCTTGCCGTTGAGGATGTCGAGATAGCCTTTGATGCCGCCGCCATTGATGTTGCCGGAAATATCCTCGTAAATGGGGAAGCCGGAAATGCCGTCCAGCAGGGAAAAGGTCAACTGGCCGCTTTCCGATTCCCCTACGGCAAACTTGTTGAACTTGTGGTTATCCACCAAATCAAAAGCCTGAATGGGAACCTTGCTGCTGTCCACCAGTTGGATGCTGACCCGCTCGATGGTGATGTCCTCGGAGATTTTTTCCGGGGTGCGGGTCACCCGAATGGGCAGGTATTCCGACAGCTGATCGATGAGGAGATTGCGCTCATCGTTCATTTCATTGGCGGGATTGCCGTACATATTGGTTTCCCGAATCTGGTTGTTGAGGTAGGCGATTCGCTCCAGAATGGAGTTGAGGTCCAGCACCGAAACTTTGAGGTCGTAGAGGTGCTGTTCCGATACCCCTGCCAACTCGCTGGCGGTTTTGTTGAGCACTTGGGTCAGCTGGGCGGCGGAGTTGCGGACAACGGTGGCGTACTCGGCGGAATCCGCTTCCTTCTGGTATTTGGTCAGCTGGTTGATAAAATCCTGCAGCTGGGACACCACGCCGTTGGTTTTGATTTCATCCAGCACCTTTTCCAAGTCGGTGAGCCCCGCGTTTTTCACAGAAAGCTCGCCGTAGGTGGCGGCTTCGTTGCGGTAGCGGGTGTCCAGGTAAGGGTCCCGGATTTGGCTGATGCCCACGATGTCGGCGCCCTGTCCGGCGTTTTGCCCTCTGGAACCGAAGATTTGGTATTTGCTCTGATAGTTGGAGTGAATGGATACCTGGTCCACACGCTGGCGGGTGTAGCCTTTGGTGTTGACGTTGGCTATGTTATGGCCTACCGTATCGAGGCCGGCCTGGCTGACATTAAGTGCTCGTTTTGCGGTTTCGAAGGATAGAAAGGTTGGTCGAATCATGCTGCGGTGCTCCTTTCACCGGGCTGTCCTGTGGGGGAAAGCCCGCGTCGGGATTTATGAGCTTATGAGAAGCTATAATTATATATTAATAAGGTATATTAAATCGACTTACTCAAGAGGTGAGGGTGGTCGCCGGGACGCTTGGCGTCGTCCCCCTGTTTGCTGTAGGTGGCGGCGGCGCTGGGGTCCAGCTCCTTGATGGCCTTGTCCAACGAGTAAAGCCGCTCCTCAATCAGCTCCTGGCACTTGAGGTTCAGGGTCTTGACTTCTTCCAGAGCGGTCTTGAGTCGCTGGTAGGTGCTGCGAAAGCGGGCCTGTTCTTCCACGGGCAGTTCCTCAATGAGTTCGCTGAGCTTTTCGCCTTTCAGCCCCAGCTGTTGCCGGTAGAAGGCCAGGCGGGTATCAAAGCTTTTGGAGAACAACACAAACACCTGCTCATCCTTGAGGATGGCGTCCAGGCGGTCGATATCAAACCGCTCCAGAGCGGTCAGCTTGTCGTGGAGCAGTTGGGAAAGCTTTGTAAAATGGCTCTCCAGCTCGGTGAGGAATCCGTGGAATTTATCGTACATAACTATACTCGCCTTCTGAATTTGATTTGCCGATCTTTTGGAAAGATTTCGCCTACTCGTCCAAGATGGCGTTGACCAGGTCGTCGGTGGAGACGTGATACGAGCCCGATTTGATGGCCTGCTTTAGCTGCTCCAGCCGCTCGGCAGGGGTGGCGGCATAAATTTCGTTTTGAATGGAGTTTTTCACGCTCAGCAGACTTTTGTCAAGGGTGGAAACAGACCCGCGGGAAAACTCCACCTTGTCGGTTTTTCCGGCCGAGAAGCCGCCCTTGACGCTGGTGGCCCGCTCCGCCTGCAATTTGGCATATAAGTTCATGCCGGAAGGAAAATTCACTTTCATGACATCACCTCATTATTGAGTTGCCGATAGGGAGGTTCCAACTCCCGAACCTTCATACCTTGCTGTAACTATATATTCGTTCAAATATCTTAAAACTTTAGACTTTCCAATGGACCGTGAAAAAATTTAAGGGAGTTGAAAATATTATTAACTTAAAAGTGAATCACATTTAGTTTCACAAAAAACCGCATAATATGTGATTTGTTGCCCTTCATTTGTAAAGTATACTAAAATAGAATAATTTTGGAATATCTTATAAATGTGCGGTTTTTGTCGAATGTGCAGTTGACAAGAACTAATCGCTCCTCTATAATAAATTTAATCTTGATGGTATAATAACTCAAATTGATTTTTGTGTGAATGCCAAAAGGAAATATTTGAAAAAATAGACAATTATGTTCCATAATTCCAATTAATATGATGTCGAAATAACGACAATTTAGTCGTTTTGGACGGATGCAAGGACCCGAATCAGGAACTGTTAACTGGTTTTTTATGTTAAAAATTACGGGTTTTATGTGAACGGTTGTCGAGGGGGGAATGAGTGTGTTTGCCGATTCCATATCCTCCGCAGCGCTGGAGAAAGCCCTTTCCGCCAACTGGCAGAAGGCGCAGCTGATTTCAAACAATATCGCCAACGAGGATACTCCCGGATACAAGGCCAGGCGGATGGAATTTGAAAGCTACCTGCGCAGGGAACTGCAAAACCAAAGCAGCAACATGCGGGTAACCGCCATGACCAAACGACAGAAGATCAGCCGCATCAGCACCCTTCGTCCATATGTCTACCAGGATAAAAGCACCGTAGGCAGAGCGGACGGAAACAACGTCAACCTGGATTCCGAGCAGATGGAGTTGGCCAGTGTACAGATTCAATACCAGGCGTTGCGGGACAGAATCAACTCGCACTATCAGACGCTGAAGTACGCCATTTCCGGCGGCAGATAAGGGGGATAATCCGTGGCATTTCTCAGTTCTTTGGATATTGCAGGTTCCGGCATTACCGCCCAGAAGCGCCGGATGGATGTCATTGCTGAAAACATGGTCAACCGGGAAACCACCCGCACCGCCGCAGGCGGGCCTTACCGCCGCAAGCTGGTGGTGTTCCGGGAAATTAAGGGCGACACCTCGTTTTCCAGCGCCATGCGCTCGGCCCGGCTCCGCCGGGGAGACGCGGGCCCCAAGGGCGGCGTGATGGTCCAGGAGATTATCGAGGACCAGTCGGATTTCATTCCGGTTTATGATCCTTCCCACCCCGACGCCGGGGAGGACGGTTATGTGATGATGCCCAACGTCAACGCCACCACCGAAATGATTGACGCCATGGCCGCCACCCGCTCCTACTCCGCCAACATCGCCGCCTTCGAAGCCATCAAGAACATGGCCCAGCAGGCGCTGCAAATTGGCAAGTAGGCTAAGAGAAGGAATGTGAGGTAAAACTTTTGATGAACATTATACCGATTAGCTCTTACCCTGTTCAGTCTTTGTCTGTGCCGCAGGCGGCCAAAACGCAGAATGCGGGTTCCGTGTCGCCGTTTCGGTCCATGCTGGAGGACGCCATGAAAAACGTCCAGCAGACCAACGAGGTCAAAGAGCAGGATTCCCTGCTGCTGGCCACCGGCGATGTGGACGATATTGCGGCCATTAACATCAACGCCGAAAAGGCGGAGGTGGCCATGCAGATGCTGGTGCAGATGCGCAACAAATTGCTGGACGCTTATCAGGAGATTATGCGGATTAATATTTGATGAAGCGTAATCAAGGGCATTCCCGATACCGTGCCCCCAACAGGAAAAAATTCGCATAAGACCGAGGATAAATTATGGGTGAAAAACTTTCAGCCGCCTGGGGTTCCGTCAGGGGATTCTGGGCAAAGACATCGAAGAAAATGCGCATTCTGCTTTTGGGCGGAATCGCGGGTATTCTTCTTTTGTCCCTCATCATTGTGTTGCTGTTAAACCACACCGATTACATAGTGTTGTACAACAACCTCACGGTGGAGGAAAACGCCGGGATTCTGGCTCAGCTCCAGGAAATGGGCGTAGAGGGCAAACTGGAAGGAAACAGTCTGCTCATTCCCGCCGATCAGGAGAATATGGTGCGGATGCAGCTGGCGGTTCGCGGAGCTCCCGCGAGCGGCTTTGGCTACGACACCTATCAGCTGGGCGGCGGGCTGACTTCCACCCAGTACGATAAAGACTTTTACAACAAGGCCCAGCTGCAGGAACGGCTGGAAGCTATGATCAAAACGTTTCCGGAGGTGCGGGACGCCCATGTTACCCTCACCATCCCCGAAAAAAGCATATTTGTTCTGGAAGATGACGTGCAGAAACCCAGCGCTTCGGTGAAGATTCAAAAGAATCCCGGGCGTCAGCTTTCTGCCGAACAGGTGCAGGGCATCCTCAATTTAGTTCGCAATGCGGTGGCTGGATTAGAGGAAGATAACATTGCCATTGTGGATGAATCGGGAGACCTGCGCCTTTCCATGAGTTTGGCTGGCGATGTTCACTCCACCAAGTTAAAGCTGACCGATTCGGTCAACCGCTCGGTGGAAAGCCGCATTCTTGCCATGCTCACTCCCCTGTACGGGGAAAACCATGTGGTGGTCAAGGTAAACTCGGTGCTCAATACCGACGAGCAGACCACCGAAAAAATCGACTACACGCCTCCCCAGGACCCAAGCAATCCCCTGAAGGATTACGAGGAGATCGAGTGGGAGCGCCAGGCCGACGATGGAGTGGCACAGGGAGTTCCCGGCGCCAACGACAACATCGATGTCCCCCAGTACAACGCCGAGGCGGCGGACGACGGCAACGGCCCCTATTACCGGAGCCACGCCATTTACGACTATCTGGTTTCCAGTGAGCGGAATCAAATCACAAAAGCCGGGCTTACCATCTCCGACTTGACGGTGGCAGTGCTCATCGACAAGGAAGCGTTGGACAGCACCGAGCGGGACCAGATTTTTGACCTGGTGGCCAAGGCTTCCGGCGTCACGCAGGAAAAGGTTTCGGTTCAGGGGATGCCCTTTGCACGGGACGACACCGTTGCACTGGAAGGCCCTGCGAAGCGCACCATCCTCGGCATGCCGGTGGGCGTGTTCTTCGCCCTGTTGCTGACCTTGATTTCCCTCGTTATCATCGGCATCGTCCTGCTGGTCAGCAGGCGCAACAAGGAACCGGTGCCCGCCGAAGAGACCGAAGGAGAATCGGCTTCCCTCATGGAGCTGATTGCAGAGCGAGAAGCGGAATTTGAACCCATTCAGCTGGCCGAAACTCAGGAGCAAAAGCTTCGGGCTCAGATTAGGGACTTGGCAAATTCCGATCCCGAGATTGTGGCCCAGCTGATTAGAACCTGGCTGCTTAGTTAATTTTGAATTGTCAGGAGGGGTTTTATGGCAACCTTAACGGATGCACAAAAAGCCGCTACCATCGTGATTGCCCTGGGCAGTGAAACGGCTGCCCAGGTTTACAAATACCTTTCCGAAGAAGAGATAGAAAAGCTCACCTACGAAATCGCAAAGATTCAAAAGCTGAGCTCGGAGGATGTGGAAGATATCCTCAGCGACTTCTACTCCCTCTGCCTCACCCAAAAGGTGGTCACCGAAGGCGGCGTCAACTACGCCCGAACGGTGCTGGAAAAAGCCTTTGGGCCTCAGGTGGCCGCCTCCCTGCTGGAGCGGGTGACCAAATCCCTCAAAACCAAGGCCTTTGAGTTTATCCGCAAAGCAGACTACAAAAACCTGATGACCACCATCCAAAACGAAAATCCCCAAACCATCGCTTTGATTCTTTCCTACGCCCGGGCCGACCAGGCTGCCACCATCATCGCCGAGCTTCCCAAGGAAGTGCGCATCGAGGTGGTGGAGCGTATCGCCAAGATGGACCGCACCTCCCCCGAAATCATCAACCAGGTGGAAAAGGTGCTGGAGCGCAAGTTCTCCGCCATGGTGTCCACCGACTTTATGGAAGTGGGCGGCATCAACTACATAGCCGACGTCATGAACCATATCGACCGCTCCAGCGAAAAGTACATCTTTGACGAGCTGTACAAGCGGGACGCCAAGCTGGCGGACGAAATCCGCAAGAAGATGTTCATCTTCGAGGACATCGTGCTTCTGGACAGCATGGCCATTCAGGCCTTCCTGCGGGAAATCGACACCAAAGACCTGGTGGTGGCCCTCAAAGGCGCAAACCAGGAGGTTACCGAAGTTATCTTCCAGAATATGTCCCAGCGTATGGGCGAGACCATCCGCTCCGATATGGAGTACCTCCGTAATGTGCGTTTGCGGGATGTGGAAGAAGCCCAGCAGCGCATCGTCGCTGTCATTCGCAAGCTAGAGGAAGAAGGAGAAATTGTAATTTCCAAGGGCGGAAAGGACGAGTTCATTGACTAAGATTGTCAAATCCGTGCTGGTGGTGGACGACCGCCCCCTGGAGCAAAAGCCAGTCTGGGCTCCTCAACCGCTTGCCAGCGGCGCCATCCTCAAGGGGGCAGCGCCCCCGCCCCCTTCCCGAATGCCGACGCAGGACGAATATATCGACCAGCTCAACCGGCTGCGGGTGGAAATCCGCAAGGCCAAAGAGGAACTGCGGGACCTTAACGCCCAAATTCAGGAAGCCCAGGCCCGTCAGGAGGAGCTGCATCGAACCGACCTTCAGCTTTGGAACATCGATACCGAAGTGGCGGTTATCATCGAAAAAGCCAAAGCCGATGCGGAACGCATTTTAAACGACGCCAGAGCCCAGGGGGTTCAGATGGCGGAGGAAGCTCGAAACAACGGGTATTTGGAGGGCTTTTCCAGGGGTTACGAAGAGGCCACCCAGGAATTTCACAAGCAATACGACCCGCTGATGGTCAAAATTGCCGATGTCTTGGACCGGCTGAGCGACTACGAAGCCCGGTTGCTGCGGGAGCAGGAACAGTACCTGGTGGAGCTGGCCATGACGGTTGCCAAAAAGGTCATTGGCCAAACTCTGGATACAACCCCCGCCGCCGTGGTGGAACTGCTGCGGGAGGCTGTGGAAAAGGCAAAGGGAGAAAAGAGCATTAAGGTCACCCTGTCTCCCGACCTTGTGCCCTTGCACACCAGGGCGGGCGAAGAAGTTCGCAAGCTGCTGGCCGAAGCGGGCGCCGAGGTGACTCTGGTAACCGACGAGGGGCTGGAACCGGGCAGCGCCTTTGTGGAAACCCCCAAAGGCATGGTGGACGTCAGCATCCACACCCAGCTGAACAATTTGAAAGACGCGGCTTTGGGTCGGTAACTGTGCCGATCCCCCGCAGGTAAAGGTATGAGTTTACAGGAAGCAATCCGCCGGGTGGCTTTTGCCGACCCGTATAAGTATTTTGGAAAAATCGACAAGATTGTCGGTTTGATGGTGGAATCCATTGGGCCCACCACCACCGTGGGGGAGCTGTGCAAAATCCATGCGCCCAACGGCGGCGGCGCCATCAATGCCGAGGTGGTAGGGTTCCGGGACAACCGGGTGCTGCTGATGCCCTACGAAGATTTGACGGGCATAGCCCCCGGCTCCCTGGTGGAGGGCACCAAAACCAAGCTGAAAATTCCCGTTTCCGACGCTTTGATCGGAAGAACCATCGATGCTTTAGGGCGTCCCATCGATGGAGGACCTGGATTTGAGGACGCCCCCGTTATGAAGTGGAAAGTTCCTATTCCAACCCTTTGGCAAGGCCTCGCATCGACACCCCCATGACCTTTGGCATCAAGGCCATCGACGGCCTGCTGACCATTGGGAAAGGCCAGAGAATGGGCATCTTTGCCGGCTCCGGCGTGGGAAAAAGCACCCTGATGGGCATGATTGCCCGCAATGTCCACGCCGATGTCAACGTCATCGCTTTAGTGGGCGAGCGCGGCAGGGAAGTGAAGGAATTTATCGAGCGGGACTTAGGGGTGGAGGGCATGCGCCGCTCGGTGGTGGTGGTTGCCACCTCCGACCAGCCGGCCATGCTCCGCCTCAAATGCGCCATGGCGGCCACCACCATTGCGGAGTACTTCCGGGACCAGGGCAAAGACGTTTTGCTGATGATGGACAACCTCACCCGTTTCGCCATGGCCCAGCGGGAAATTGGACTGGCTTCCGGAGAACCCCCCGTGTCCCGCGGCTACACCCCTTCCATCTACACCGCCCTACCCAAGTTGCTGGAGCGTACCGGTAACTTCGAAAAGGGCTCCATCACCGGCATTTACGCGGTGCTGGTGGAGGGCGACGACACCAACGAGCCTATTTCCGATACGGTTCGCGGCATCATCGATGGCCACATTGTTCTCTCCCGGAAAATCGCCGCCCGCAACCACTATCCCGCCATCGACGTGCTGGGCAGCGTCTCCCGTCTGATGAACGACATCGTCCCCCAGGACCAGATTGATGCCGCCAACAAAATGCGCAACATTATGGCGGTGTACGAAAGCAACTACGACCTCATTTCCATCGGCGCGTATAAAAAA
>Ga0134100_1001595_pt1 | contig 20677 bp, 23 predicted proteins | sample 11_taG_2_FD_94444 | JGI IMG/M metagenome (GOLD analysis project Ga0134100, IMG submission 94444) | Switchgrass degrading microbial communities from high solid loading bioreactors in New Hampshire, USA - 11_42_5_180_A3 metaG | ecosystem: Engineered > Bioreactor > Semi-continuous > Anaerobic >...
AATTACTTCTGTACCACCATATTCAACAACATCAGGTTTAATCACATCCCAAATGCCAGGTCCTGAACGCGAAAATGAAGATGGTTCATCTTTTTGTCCTAATGCAATAGTATCCTCTGTCTCAGAATTACAAATAGCAATTATATATGCAAAATTAAATGCTAAATCTTTGCAGTAACAAAGCTTTCTATTATTTTTTCTCGCTCTTCTTTAATTTCATCCCACTGTATATATGCATCTTTAAATTTTTGACGCCATATATTAAAACGTTTTTGATAATGTTCCTCAGTTTCATCATCTTCTTTAATTGGTTGTGAAGGTAACATTATTCCACCACTACAACTAACACATCTTTGTTTAATATTAGCAATGAAGTCATTAATCTTACTGTTAAGCAACTCCAAATCAACATCATCCGAAGCAACTATTATAAATCCTTCTTGTAATTCTGCTACTATCTCAAATCCTAATCCTCTAAGAAATTTTACATCAGCTTTGGGGTCAATCTCTAAAAGAATTGGAATTCCACTTTTTAATTTGTGGTAATCCCTGGTCTATTCTTCGCTGAGCTCGTTCTTTCCAAAATCTAGATAGCCCAGTAGTTCTTCTTTTCATATAATTACCATGATTTACTCTATTTTGCCTATTGGCATATGTTCTAGGAGATAGGCCGCTTCCTCTTTGTAATTTTGATTTACCCTTTAATACTAGTGGAATAGGTAAATGGCCAAAGTCGTTATATTTTGGCATTACACATTCCCCTTTCTATATATTTCTCTATATTATTGCAATTTCAGAAATTGTTCTTTCTATATAATTTAGCGTGATTTTTTTAGCTCCTTCAAGAATGCTATATTTAGCGGCATTTTGTGCAACAGGCACAACATTAGCCTTAGAGCATTTTTCTAATTTTTTTGCTACCAAACTAAAATCTATCGATGGATCGACCGGTATAGCTGATAATGTCATTTTCAAGATTTTTTCAATTTCATTTGTTGAGGGTGAAGGTATCTCAATGACATCATCAAAACGTCTAAATAAGGCTTCATCTAATGAGACTTTTAAATTTGTTGTTGCAATAACCAATCCCGGTGCATCATATTCATCTAGAAGTGTAAGTAACATATTCACAATACGTGGGACTTCACCCACATCTTGATTTATGATACGAGACTTTGCTATAAAATCACACTCATCTAGTAATAAAACAACTGGTTCCTTCTTACAGTATTCAAAAACCAATCTTAGGTTTGACGCAGATTCACCAAAATATGAAGATAATAAAGAATCAAACCTCACTTTTAATAAAGGTAAACCTAAATTCCAAGCAATCCGTTCTGCACTAAATTGCTTTACCACAACCAGATGCACCATAGAAAAGTATTTTTCATTTAGGCTTCAAGTTGTACTTACTTAGCCGTTCTTTTGCCGCATATTCTTTTTCGATAGATGCTAATCTTGCTTCAATAGAAGCAGGTAAAACCATATGATGTTTTAGTTGATCTCGCTGAATAAATATACGAAACTAAAGGCATATTATTCCTTTTGCTAGTCGGTAAAGCAGTCAATTCTGTACCATGAAATGAATTAGCATTAATAGAGAATTTAGGTCTCACGTTTTGTGATATTTTTACTAAATCATCCGCTAATTTTTAATGTCCTAAATTTCTTTCTTCCTGAATTATTACAGATGCAATCTTTTTTAACGATATAATATCTTCAGTAAAAATTGCCTTAAATAATCTTTTGTAAATTTCTGCTTTCATAAAATCACAGCCTATTCATTCATTATTATTAATTTATCAATCTAAATCCACTAATTAAATTCATTTTTTTACAAACCAGAGGTCATCTTTTCATTTATCTGAAAGGAATCTTTCGACAAATTTATATAACCTAAAATAATGTACCTAGTAGTAAACGTTCGCTTCGATATATACTATTCCACTCATATCCATAAATAAATCATGTAACAGGCAAAATTCCCATTGTTTCAGTTTACTTTTGATTTGCTGCAATATTCAAAATGTCGTTTGCGTACGGTATATAGAACACTCCCTAATACTATAACATTGTAAAACATTGCTGATTTGATTCCAACGCCCATTTATTACTATTTCAACCAATTTGAGTTCTTATAGATAAAAACAAGGTTTCCAGCAATCAGCTCATACTTATCTATAGCCTGAAAACCTTTCATTTAAGTTATTCCAAACCTATTTGTCTATCTTCTTCGACATCAACATCAAGGTTTCAATAAATTTCAGTTATTGAGTGCTTTCATATGGCTATTTCGAATATTGTAATCTGAAACAGGCAGGTGTATAATAGCTTTAACTGGTAAAATAGGCAGCGATTAGTGTTGGTACGGAGTCGCTGTGATAAAAGAAAGCATTCCGCTGTGTTTTGAAAGGACGAAGGCTATGAGTGACACAATGAAAACCGTGATTGGACTGATTATTCCGCTTGCAGGAACTGTTCTTGGTGCAGCAATGGTCTTTCTTCTAAAAAGCGAAATAAAGCCGAAAGTACAAAAAGGCTTGCTTGGATTTGCTTCCGGCGTAATGATTGCAGCCTCGGTTTGGTCATTGCTCATTCCGGCTATCGATATGACGACAGAACAGGGTGGTATTATATGGCTCCCTTGTTCCGTCGGGTTTTTGCTTGGCATAGGGTTTCTGCTTCTGCTGGATACCATCATTCCTCATCTGCATATGGATTCGGGAAAGCCGGAAGGGCGCAAATCAGCATTCGGCAAATCATTAATGCTTATTCTTGCAGTAACCTTGCACAACATACCCGAAGGCATGGCTGTCGGTGTTGTATTCGCCGGATTTGCCTCAGGCAGCACAACCATTACAGCCGCAGGCGCCTTTGCACTTGCTATCGGTATTGCAATTCAGAACTTTCCGGAGGGAGCAATTATCTCTATGCCGTTACTCGGCACGGGAATATCCAAATGGAAGGCCTTTTTATACGGTGTTCTTTCAGGTATCGTAGAACCAATCGGTGCAATTTTGACTATTATCCTAACCTCATTCATCACGCCAGTCCTGCCGTATATCCTATCCTTTGCCGCCGGTGCCATGTTCTACGTTGTGATCGAGGAACTTATTCCAGAAGCACAATCCGGAACACACAGCAACATCGGAACAATCGGCGCCGCACTCGGGTTTACATTAATGATGATTCTGGACATTGCACTTGGCTGAAGCAAAAAGCGAAAGGCCATTCATTAATGTATGAAGGCCATAGAATACCCCGTTGTGCTTATAAAGCAGTGCTCTGCCTTATTCTTCCCTCTATTGCTTTAACCCAGGTCTAACCGGTTGTAGTTGATGCTGTCCTGTCTCAGCATTTCCAAACCGGGCGGATACACTTCTGTTCCTTTATAGTTGATTTTCCAAGTTCGCCCATATTGTATGGTTCAAGTTCTTTATTGTAGAATGAGATTCCAATTACAGCTTCTATAAAGATTTCTCCGAATTTCTAAACCTGAACTTCGAATATACATTCTCAAATCGAAAGTATTTTTCAATATCTACATCTTGGACATAATTGGTATTTTAGCATTTATTTCATTTAAGTACCTGTAGCACTATCCACCACATCTGTTACCCAGTACAAAGCAAAAATCCCCGGCAAGCCGCTCTACTCCTTTTTTCACATCATCACACATGCACAGGCCAAAATCCGTACACGCCGGCTGTATCCCGACAAACATTACATCACAGCCCGACTCGGCTTCGAGATATTTGAGCATCACGGTCAGCGGCAGCATATGCGTAGAAAAAGAAACGCCGCCTATATCGCAGGCCGGCACTATTTTTATCTCACCGGGCAGAAGTCCCATATGTGCAGCATCTACGACAAAAAGCACATCCGGTCCAAAATCCTTAATAACTCCGGTAAAATTCTCCGGCGCAGTCGATCCTGCGACCAAAAGCACATTATCCTGTTTTATCATGCTGCTGAGAAGCTCGATAAAATACATTCCCGCAGCATCATCAGACCTCAGGGACGACCCTATCCCCAGAAAAGCATATTTCTGTCCGGGCCGCATATTATTTTTCAGATAATCAATCATCTTCATCAAGGCACACCATCAAATCATCTTTTTTAAAGCTTGAAAGATCGATATTCTGACTGAATGATATACACTTTTTGGGGCATGAATCGACGCACTGGCAGCAGAATATGCAGCGCCCGACATTTAAATATGCCCTCATTTTCCGTTCTTCCTTCGTTCCTTTATTTACTATTTTGATTGCTCCTGCGGGACAGTAACGTACACACAGATTACAGCCAATGCAATCTGCAGGGTTATATATAAGCCTCCCCCGGTAATTATCAGCAATCTTCATTTCGCCATTCGGATAAGGTATCGTTGCAGGTTTCTTAAAAACCTGTCTGACGGCCATATTCAATATCCTTCCGGGTATGCTTTTACTCATACGGCTAGCCACCCCCTTATTATAAGATCCAGGATTATTTGTATGATTGCTGCCGGTGTTAAATACCTCCAGCAGAAGTTCACCATCTGATCGACCCTGAGCCGTGCCATTGCCGAGCGCATCAATGTAAGGATCAAAAGCACGGCAAGTGTTTTTGCAAAATAAAGTAAATAATCCAGTATAACGATTCCCGTCATGAATGGCAAAAAGATCGCTGAGATAAGAGATACCATCAGCACAAGCTCACAATCTATTGACATCCTGAATATCGCCAGCAGCTTTCCGCTGTACTCCACCAATGCACCTGATACGATTTCGGTTTCTGCTTCCGGAGAGTCGAATGGAGCCCGTTCAAGCTTTCCTTGTCCTGCGATCAATGCCGTTAAAAATGCCGGGATATTGAGCAAGATATACAGCGGATGTTCTGCATAAAACGCCGTCATTCCTGTGACAGACCATGTTTTTGCAATAAGAGACGGTGCCAGCAGCGCCATAAAAAGCGGTACCTCGTATGCAAACATCTGAGTCAGCGTACGTACCGAACCAATCGTAGCATATACGCCCCTTGAATACCATCCGCCCAAAAATGAGCATATAGTTGGAATCGTCAGAAAATACAGCACTACGATAAGATCGCCCTCAAATGAAGAAACGGCAGATCCGCCCAGGACGGGTACGCTGATAAATGCAGCAGCCACCGCAGAAAGCGATATCACAGGCAGGGTCTGAAACATTCTCCTGTTTGCATTTGCAGGTATAATAGTCTCCTTGCCAAGGAGCTTCAAGTAATCCGCCAACGGCTGATACCACGGCGGGCCCATCCGGTTTTGCAGTCTGGCATATACCTTTCTGTCAATGTATTCACATACTAGAGCATATATCAATAAAAACATAAACCCCGGAAATATACATATTTTTAACAAACTCACAAGCATACCGATCCTCTTTATATTTTATTATAATAGTTTTTGCTTCAATATTTAAATAATAAATATAATATAGAATATAGCAATTAACTTAACACTTATACGTATCTTTAATAATATTCCCGCGTTGGCAGTTTAACAGAGGACACATCTATCCCCTGCTTTTTGTACCAGTCTATACTGTACTGCCTGAGGCTCTGCCAATCCATGACCTCCGTCCTGCTTCCGGAATCGATAACGATCGCGCGGTCAGTGCAGGAATAGCACGGGTCTATGGCAGCAATCGTAATCGGCACATCCGCAAGATAACCGCCTTCCAGCATGTGCTTCACACCGCGCCAGTTTGCCTCGCTTGGCGCACGTACACGCACCCTCTCCGGCCTGTCGGTGCCATTAGACCGGATAAAGTGTATATTCTCACCGCGGGGAGCTTCCGTCCTGCTTATTACCTCGCCTGCCGGGATACGAAGCGGCGCTTTTACCGCAATATCGCCATCCGGAAGATTCTTTATGCAGAATCGTATGATATTCAGGCTTTCAAGCATTTCCTTTATACGTACGACCGTACGTCCCAAAACATCTGCACGAGTATCCGTTACGGGCTTTACAGAAACCTCGCCATATGCCGCATAAGGCTCTGTAACACGGACATCATCAGCGATACCTGCGCTTCGCGCTACCGGCCCCACTACGCCAAACCTCAGCGCATCCTCCCGTGAAAGCTTCCCAACACCTGCAAGCCTGACTGACAGCGTTGTCTCAGTCAATGCAAGATCCAGATAATATTTTATCTGGTCTTCCAAAGCATCTGCCATTTTTGATATATCCTGAAGCATCATTTCATCTATGTCCCTTCGTACGCCTCCAATGGTATTAATGCCGTAATTCACGCGGTTTCCGCAGACCTCAGCCAGTATATCCAGAACCTTTTCGCGGTCACGCCATGTGTACATGAACAATGTATCAAAGCCTATTTCATGGGCAGCAACTCCAAGCCAGAGCAGGTGGCTGTGCAGGCGCTCAAGCTCTGCCACTATCACACGAATATAGGCCGCACGCCGCGGTACCGTAAGCCCGGCCAGCTCTTCTATCCCCTGGCAGTAAGCAGTACTGTGGGTATGGGAACAAATACCGCACACACGCTCAATGAGATAAAGATCCTGGATGTAATTCCTGCTCTCACAGGCCTTCTCCAGTCCTCTGTGGTTATAACCCACACCAATAACGGCATTTACGACTTTTTCGCCCTCAAGCGTTATCTTAAAGGATGCCGGCTCCTTTAATGAAGGATGCTGGGGGCCGATCGGCAATACTATCCTGTTATTCTTGTTTTTTTTGCTCAATTGCTTCCGCCCTCCTTCTTCTCATCACCTGTCGGCGGATTATACGTCATTGTATTCCTGTCAAAATAATTAGGATTCCAGTCCTTGCGCATAGGGTAGCTTCCCTTGGGCCAGCCGTCTGGCAGCGGGTATGACGGGCCTTCAGGCAGGCCCTCGACAACCGCGCCGAACAGATCCACCAGCTCCCGCTCATGCTGTTCCAGTGACGGATACACGTCGGTCATCGAATTTATAACAGGATCAGATTTCGGTGCTTTTTCCTTCAGTGCCAGAATGATTCCGTCCCCATTGGACAGCAAATAAATAAATCCCAGATCATTGCCCTCGTCTGTCCCTACAACATGGCTGGCCCTGTAAAATCCCAATTTGTCATGCGCATAATGCAACACCTGTTCAAATTCCTCTTTTGCGAGAAACTCCGTAAATATGCGTTTTTGTCTCTTCACATATATTTTGTCCTTCAAAAATCCGAATTTGCTGCATAATTCCTCAACTATTTCCTTCTCGGTCTGCATGTCTGCCGACTCCTTCCTTCTGTGGCTTCAACGTGTCTAAAAGCTTTTGAACGGCACTTATGATCGCTTCCGGCCGCACAGCACATCCCGGGATATAAACATCTACAGGTATTACCGTATCTATGCCGCCCATGACGCAATAGCAGCCGTCGAATATCCCACCCGTACAGGCGCATGTCCCGACAGCTATGACATATTTCGGCGCAGGCATCTGATCATATATCTGCTTCAGACGATCCCGCGTCTGGAGAGTAACGGCGCCAGTACATACAAGTATATCCGCATGACGCGGACTCCCCTCCTGCACAACGCCTATGCGTTCCAGGTCAAACCTTGGCGTCAATGCATCTATTGTTTCAATATCACATCCATTGCATGCACCTGCGTTAAAATGTATTATCCAGGGCGACTTCCGTGTCCCCCAGTCGATTGCTTTCTGCAAAAGTCCCAAAGCCCTTCACCTCTTGAATATCATTATCAGACAAAGTACTCCTGCCGCTATGAATACGACAGGCAGAACCGGTGCATCATAGGGAGCGGTCGCCACCACGAGCACCAGCACATGCATGATCGTAAACAAAAATGCGAACGGGAAGAACTGGCTGTAATCAGGATTGACGTAATTACGGACATCACGCTGCCCGCAGGCGTACGGATCCAATCCGTCTTCCCCTCTTGAGCTTACATGCGAATACCGCGAAAAGCCCCTGGAACAGGCAAAAAATATTGCGGTAAATATCAAAAAAGCAATCGGTGGTGCAACTATTACAGCATTCATATATTTCACCTGCTATCCTTTAAGTTTCCTCAAGTTGCGAATATCCATACTCCCATATTTTCTGTACAGGTTTATGGCTATTCCTGCAGCAACAACGGTAACAACGACCTCGATCACGATTGTAGTAATTACAAATGACTGGGCAAGATCGACGTTCCCGTTAACAAATCCTGCAAGTGTAATAAACAAAGTAACAGCTTTCATTGCCAGTTCGATCCCTATAGTGATCTTTAGCAAATGATACGTGCGTATGAGACAGTAACATCCTGATATTATCAGCAAAAAGCCTACAATAAGGATAATATTTTCAAATCCGAATACATTCATATTTAATCACGCTCCCTGAACAAAACCACAACGGCAGCCGAACCGGTTATCATTATGATGATCTGACCCCAGATATCCGCCTGACGGTTATTCCACAATATCTCACGCAAATCGCCGGCAACATTGGCAGCATGATCCACCTTCGGCAGTGAAACACCCAGTGCCATTGCAGCAATAACCAAAACGACACCGCTGACTATAAGAATGACCGGCAGTAGAGACATACGTTTTTTATCCTCATAAACCTTTTCAAGTTCCTTTTTCTCCATATTGGACAGACTGATCGCACTGATAAATATTACCGTTACCAGTCCGGAACAGACGGAAATCTCGATTAGTGCCGCCCATACAGAGCCCATTTCATACATTATTATTCCAAGGGCCGCGCTTGCGGCGGCCAGCGCTATGGCGGATTTGGTCATGCTATGGAGCATAACGGCCATAACCCCAAAAGCCAACATTAACCCAAGGCAAATATATATGACAGCTTCCACAGCAAATCCCTCCTTCTAAAGTATTCCTCTTCCCTTAAGATACAGCAGTGCCAGAGGGAAACATACTCCCGTTCCGATAATTGCAATGGTAAGCATTATTTCAGCAAATTTTATGCTGCCGCCTATTTCCTTCAATTCCGCATATTTGGCCGGGAACTTGCCAAAGAACACTTTTTTCTGCATCCTCAGGAAATATGCTGCAGTCAGAATACTCGAAAAAAGTGCGATTCCTGCATATACCCTTGAATTATTGTTCCAGAGCGCCATAATTATCAAAAGCTTGCTCCAGAATCCGGCGAAGGGCGGTATACCTGCCGTGGATAAAAATGCAGCGATATTGGAAAAGCCCGTCACAGGCATCCTGCTTTGCAGCCCGCCCATTTCGTTTATATCAAGCGTTCCAGTTTGCTCATGCAAAGCGGCAGCGTTTGCAAACAATGTACTTTTAAATGCCGCGTGGTTGAATATGTGGGCTACCGCTCCAACCAACCCAAGCGTACTGCCTGTGCTTATCCCGAGCAATATATACCCCATCTGGCTCACGCTTGAATATGCGACAATGCGTTTGAAATGCGTCTGCCGTAAAGCCAGCAGTGCTCCTGTAATTATGGACACAGTCCCCATTATCGCAAGCATAGTATTGATTACCGGTACATTTTTGAATAAATCTGCCAATACAATAAAGCTGTATATCCCTGCCACCTTTATAACAATGCCGCTCAACAGCACGGATACTGCCGTATCCGCACTTTGATGCGCATCTGGGAGCCAGCTGTGGAACGGAACGGCTCCTGTCTTTATCGCAAAGCCGGAAATCAGAAGAATGACCGCCGCATATGTGAATAACGGCTGAGAACCGTCCCCCGTGCTGAGGATATTCGTTCCGATATCGGAATACTGCAGGCTTCCTGTCTGCATAAAGATAAATGGCAGTCCCGTCAGTATGAATATACTGGCCAGTGCTGACATCACAAGGTATTTAAATGCACCCTCAAGGCCTGTCTCGGAATGAAACATGGCAATCAGGACAAAGCTGGATATACCAACGATCTCCAAAAACACATAGAGCGAGAAAAGATCGGTAACGATCACCATCCCGTTCATTCCAAGGATCAAAGTCATCAAAAGATTTACATAAGATATTTTCTTATTTCCTATTGTCCTGAGTGCGATCAGGACGGATATCAGCGATACAAAGCCTATGCAAAACAGTATCACGAGTGAAAGTGCAGTCACTCCGAAATGCTCGGCATCCTCCTCCATATTCCAGAGCAACGTGAAATCATATTCATGCAAATGATTGACTGAAAGCAGGAAAAAATCCGTTATCGAAGCCGCCATCTGAATGATTGCACAGGCACCGGCCAGATAAATGCTCACTCTCCCTGCAGCCCTTTTTGAAAGCAGATTGTTTATTAGTATTATGATAAGCGGTACAACGAGAAATGATACCGCGATATAAGCTATGGCACTCATTATTCAAAGCTCCCTCCCATCAAGGCAGAACTGCCAGGAATATGATCACAATACACCCAACACCGGCAACCGCAGCAACAAGATAACGCGATAAACTGCCATTGTTAATGCGGTGCAACAAATTACCTGCGCCCTTTACCACGTCAACTGCAGCAACATCGTAGAGCCAGCTGACACAGCGCTCTATAAATGCGCACAGCGAAGAATAGGCATTCACAGTGTGAATGATCCAGTTATACGGATCAAACCATTGCTTTTCCGCAGCGGCATATATGCTTCTCAGTCCGGGCGCATAATGGATGTGATCTGCGGCATTGATCGCACTGCCTGATTTTCTGCATCCGTATATATGGTCACAAACAGCCAGAGCCAGCACACAAACCGAAATAATAACCAGCACCGCCGAATGCGGCCAGCCTGAATAGCTTTCCGTATATCCCAGCGCCGGTGACAGGAGACTGTCCAGCGGCCACGTATTTACCAATCCGAACAAAACACAAAGTGCAACTAAAACACACATTGGCAAAATCATACCGAAGCCCGATTCCCGCACATGTTTTTTACCCTCAGGCAGCTTAAGCTCTCCGGCAAAAGCTGCACGCCCCATTTTCAGGAAGGAAACAGCCGTCATGAAAGCACCAAGGAGCGCACCTAAATAAAAGACTACATTGCTCTCCAACGCCGCATCGAAAATGAGCTCCTTCGAGAAGAAGCCATTAAAGGGCGGTACACCTGCAATCGCCAACCCGCTTATTATAAAGCAGGCCGCAGTTGCCGGCATATATTTTGCAATACCGCCGATTTTCCTGAGATCCGTCGTCCCTGTCTGTTTTTCGATACTGCCGGCAGTCATAAACAGGCAGCTTTTATATGTAACATTGTTAAGCATATGGAATATACCGCCAATAATACCTATAGGAAGTGCCGTTCCTATACCCAGCACCATATATCCCACCTGACTGATCGCATGGTATGTAAGCAATCGTTTCATATCCTTCTGTATCAACGCCATTGCCACGCCGGCGATTATGGTAAGTGTACCGAGCGTCATAACAGCGATGCTCATGCCGCTTCCAGGCTGTAAGTCATAAATATCCGTAACGATCCTCACAGCAAGGTAAATCCCGAGGATTTTTTCAAGCATACCGGGAAAAGCCGCCAGAAATGGTGTAGGGGCATCATCAGCCGCACAGGGGATCCAACTGTGGAAAGGCAAAGAGCCTGCCTTGCCGACAGCGCCAAGCATCATGCACACGAACCCGATGCCGGCTGTCCCGGATACAGGCAGCTTTTGCATTTGCGATATATAAGGCGTCCCTGACTGATATACAGTGGTTATTATGCCAAGCATCAGCAAAATGTCGGCAGTACCGGATAACACCAGTGCCTTTACCGCTGCCTTCGGATTTTCCTTGTTGTTCATCAGCAGTATCCCAAAGAGAGTACACAAAAGTCCTTCCCAGAAAAAGAGCATAATGCCCAGATTATCCGACAAAAGAGCACCGTTAATCATGGCAATGCTTATATTCAGATAAAGCATGAAAAGGCCTGCGTAGCTTTTTTCCTTCAGAAACACGACACTGTACAGGCTCACCAGCAGGAAGCCGACAGCTGCAAAAGTCAGGAACATTGCCGAAAATCCATATACATTAAACGCAATGTCCAAGCCATATGATGCAAACGGAATGGCCACATAAAAACCTTCTGACTGATATAGGCTTACCGCGAACAAAAGATTGACTGCTGATGACAGCAAAGCAAGTATCAGTCTCGTAACATAATCTTTTCCAAAAAGCCGGGCAGCAGCTCCAAATGCGGCAGGCAATACTATCATAAACCATATAATATTTGCACCGTTGTTCAGAAACGAGCTGATCTGGTCCAACATACTACATCCACCCCCCTATCAGAGATGCAAGTCCCGAAGGTACGCTGATAAATATTCCCAGAGCGAGTGTCAATACAGCAAGTATCATAACCGAGACCACCATCAAAGGCGTACCTTCCTTAACATCCCTGCCTGTCTGCGTCGGTCCGAGGAATACCTTGACAAAGAGCCTTATGAGATACAGGACCGTCATGACCGCACCCAGTATGAACACTATCCCGAGTGCAATGTTTCCCGATGAAATGATACCGTCGATAACAAGGTATTTTGCGAAAAAGCCTCCGAAGGGAGGTATCCCCATTACTGAAAACGCACATAAAATAAATGCGAACGTAGTAAACGGCATGCTTTTATATAATCCGCCCATTTTGGACATATCCTTGGTGTGCAGATTATGCTCCACAATACCTGCACACAGGAACAGTCCGCCTTTTGCGGCACTATGCATCAGAATATACAGCATTCCGCCGACAACCCCAATTTCATTGCCACAGGATAGCCCCACAAGGATAAACGCAAGCTGGCTGATGGTTGAGTAAGCGATAACACGTTTTATATTGTTTTCACGCATTGCCACCCCGGCACTTATAAGGGCACTGACCGCTGCAATAATGGGTACTGCGGCAGTGAACACTTCATCGATCTCAAATGTTACTACAAACAGCCGAACATACGCATACACACCGATCTTTACAAGCACAGCCGCATGCAGAAGCGATGTTACCGGTGAAGGTGCAACTCCTGCATCAGGCAACCAGCTGTGCAAAGGAAATGTTGCAGATTTTGAAAGTATTCCGAACAATATAAATACGACCGTCCAGGCCGGTATGTGCGTACCTTTCATGACGGTAAGATCGAACGTGCCTGTTTCCCCGTAAATGCCGACGAATCCTATCAGCATAACAAGCGCTCCGCCCACAGTCATGATAAATGCTTTGTTGGCAAAGTGCACGGTTACTTCTTCACGGTAGAAGCCAATGAGTCTCCAGCAGCATATTGCAGATATCTCCCAAAACATATATATGAATATGAGATTTGTGGAAAAGACCAGCCCCATCATGGCGCCTATAAACAGACAAACCATCATGTAGTATTCATTTTGGTTATCATACTCCTTTATATATCCAAATGAATACAGGATAATAACAGAGGCCACAAGAGAAGCGGTCATTGCCATAAAAACTGCAAGCGCATCGGCATAAAAGCCAAAGCTCAATCCCAATGGCAGCTCGTAATGCAAATAAAACGGTGAGCCTGAAATGAGACCGGGCAAAGCGAAAGCCGCACAAATAAAAGCGCCGACCACAAAAGCCAACGCCACTATGTTCCTGAGCCTGACATTTATTCTGCCTAAAAGCGGAAGAAGAAAAGCACCAAGCAATGGTATGGCAATACACATAATGAGAACATATCTTTCCATAATTTTGTTCCACCTTATCAGTCAAATACCCAAGTACATGTGTATTTTGTATACAATATTATCTTTACTGCAGAATTGTAATACAAACAAGACGCACAGTCAAGATACCATTTTTACTAATTATGTATTTATTCTGCGATAAAATCATTTAATTCCCATAATACAGCCCGAAATACTTCAACGGAAATGTTGCCCTGAGATATTTCAGCGTAGATATCACTGGTGTAAACATTAGATTTAGACGCCACACCAGATTGGATGCAACCCGAATTGGGATGCCACAAATACAGATACCAGATTGAGATGCTACCAGTCAAGGCACCAGATTGAGGTGCCACAGGTGTGAACATAATCTCTGTTTTTTCATTATGCTCAAAATGCTCAAAAAACCCAGTTTGGGATAGATTCGAGGTGTGTCACCATACCTTATTCAGCATATTCTTGGCAATAATACACCCCGTGGCATCATTATTTTCCTGCTCGTCCCATATTTTGTCACAGCATATACATTGCCACAGCCCTTTTTGACCTCTCCTATTACCACAGCATTTTTGCCCGCATTTTCTGAATGCAAAGCGGCAAGCACATTGTGCGCAAAACGTTCAGGTACTGATAAAAGCATGATACCTTCATTTGCTATATACAAAGGATCCATCCCCAATATCTCACATGCCGCCGATACGTCAGGGCGTACCGGCAATAAGTCCTCATATATTACAATATCAGTATCGCCGGTAACCCATTCACAGAGAGCCGCCGCCACACCTCCGCGTGTTGGATCACGCATGGCATTTACCACGCAGCCACTTTGCAGTACTCTGTCCGCGAGCGCTGCAAGTGGGGTTACATCACTCTTTATTGGCGGAGTAAAGCCCATGTTTTCCCGCGCAGCCATTATCGCCATTCCATGCGATGCCATATATCCGCTTATTATGATCCTGTCTCCAACTGCTATCCTTTGAGCCAGTGGCGGTCTGGCATCCGAAAATACTCCGACGCCTGCCGTATTAATGTAAATACCGTCTACGCCGCCCCCTTCAACTACCTTTGTGTCTCCTGTCACAACGCACACGCCTGCTTCCTTTGCTGTCATTGCAATAGATTCAACGATCCGAACAAGTGTCTCCATATCAAACCCGGCTTCAATGATCATACCGACAGATATATATTTAGGGCATGCACCGCTGACTGCCAGGTCGTTGACAGTACCGCTGACACACAGTCTGCCGATATCGCCGCCCGGGAAAAACAGCGGTTTTATTACATAACTGTCGGTGGTCATCGCGATTTTCTCACCGGCATTGCATACAGCAGAATCTGTAAGCGGTTGTAATATATCATTTGAAAACGCAGGCAAAAAGACCTCCTGCACCAGTTCTCTGTATGCCTGGCCGCCTGAACCATGGGCAAGCGTAATTTTTTTCTCCAAAACAAATCACCCACCATTCAAATGTGTGATATTCCTTAGCTATAAAGGAACACTTCCTCTCAAAGGAGTGTTACTACAACTTATAATATGCTGCACAGCTGCCCTCGGCTGATACCATGCATGGCCCCAGCGGCCTGTCCGGCGTACACCCCCGTCCGAAGTTAACACAGTCGGTCGGCATGCTTTTGCCGCACAGAATGCTGGCGCAAATGCATCCCGCCGCTTCTTTGATATCAGCTGGCCTGATATCGAATCTGTGCATTGCATCAAAATATTTATATTGCGATTTTATTCCAAGCCCGCTGCCACCTATTTCCCCCAGGCCGCGCCAGACGGCATCACAGGGTTCAAATACTTTATAAAGCAGCGACAAAGCTTCCTTGTTCCCGTGTCTGGTGACCGCCCGCGGATACATATTCACACATTTTAACTCGCCGTTTTTCAGCATATTCAAAATGCAAAGAAGCGCCGCCATAATGTCATACGCTTCAAAGCCTGCCACAGCTGCGGGCAGCTTAAGCTCATCCGCTACAAAATCGAAAGCCTCAGCGCCAATGATCGTTGCCACATGTCCCGGACACATCAGTGCATCTATGCCGCTGCCATTTCCCAGAAGCTGTCTGATAGCCTGCGGCATAGTCTTATGGGCACTCAGTACGCTGAGGTTCCGTATACCGCATTCATCCGCAGCCTCAATCAATGCAGCGGTCTGAGGCGCAGTAGTTTCAAACCCTATCCCGAAATATACCGTCTGTCTGTCCGGATTATCCCGTGCAATTTGTAAGGCGTCCATAGCCGATGTTACGACTCTGACATCCTTCCCGCTTTCATACAGAGAATAAAGGCTCCTGTCTCCGCACGGAACACGCATCATATCACCAAAGCAGGCAAAAACCACATTCTCCTGATCCACCAGGGAGAGCGCAGCGGCGATATCCTTATGATCCGTCACACACACAGGGCAGCCAGGACCGGATACCAGCCTGATATTATCAGGCAGGAGCTCCTGTATTCCATATTTGTGTATGTTTGCGGTATGGGTCCCGCACACTTCCATGACAGTGATCTGTTCCATTCCCCCGGCGAGCTCATTTATACGCTTTTTAATATCTTCTATTCTATACCTCATCTGCATTTGTAAAACCCATCGTTTCTCCGATCAGCTTTTCAAGTTCATAGCCATAATCCTTGTCAAGTATTTGTATTATGAACCCGGCATGCACAAGGACACGGTCACCCACCTTTGCATCCTTGAACAGACGCGTGCTCGCCTGTTTGGATACACCGCCGTAATCGACCTGCGCGTATCCGTCCAGTATCTGTGTTATCGTTCCCGGTACTGCCAGACACATAATTAACACCTCACTTTTTCCGCATTCTCAAAGCTTTTACCATATCCCAAAAGTAGCTCCTCTCACGTCTTACCTTTCAGCATCTCACTTCCTGCTGCTCAACTGTGCGGCAGCCGCAGCCTGGCCATATGATATACCGCCGTCATTTGCAGGCACTTTTTCATTTGAATATACATCAAAACCATTTCTCCCAAGTTTGTCGATCCCATTTCCCAAAATATATGCATTTTGGAACACACCGCCAGACAATACGACAATACTGGCACCATATTGCTTTCTTGCCAGCGAAGCTGCATCGGCAAGCAGCTGCACCATGGCACGGTGGAATTTGGCTGATATTTTGCCGACACGCAAGCCGCTCCTGACATCGCGCACTATGTCACATATCATCTGGCGCCAGTCGAATATCATCATATCCGACTCCTGCACAATATCAATGCCATAGCTTCCGTCTTCAGAGTCATCTATTGCCTGTTCAAGTGCGATTGCGGCCTGTCCCTCATATGTGATATTGGTCATTATCCCGGCAAGAGCCGCAACAGCGTCAAACAACCGCCCAGCACCAGATGTCAGAGGCGAGTTGATTTTGCGTTCATTGGCGCGCAGCAGAAGATCGGCCTTATTGCCATACTTATCAAAATACTCCAGTGCGGCAGCCTTCCCGCAGGAAGTGTACATCATTGCCAGTGCCATGCGCCATGGCTCACGAATCGCAGCCTCTCCGCCCAAAAGAGGAGCATAAAGCATATGTCCGATACGTTCACTTGCACCAATATCTCCCCACAACGCTTCGCCTCCCCACACGGCACCGTCCTTTCCGTACCCTGTGCCGTCAAGGATAAGGCCGATTGCATTTCCTTCGATATCATGTTCTGCCAGAACAGACGCAAAATGCGCATGATGATGCTGTATTTCATATACAGGCAGCATACTTCTGAAGCGGTCGGCATATCTGGTGGAAACATAATCCGGATGCATGTCGCAGGCAATAATATCCGGCTTCGCTTCAAATATCCGCATGAATGACTGTATCTCCGATTCATAGGCACGCACGGTGTCCATATCGTCCAAATCGCCTATATGTCCGCTTAAGAATGCATCTTCTCCCTTTGCCAGGCAAAATGTATTTTTTTGCTGTGATCCCAAAGCCAATATCACTCTGCTGTTTTTTTTCAACTTCAAGGGCTCAGGCGCATAACCACGTGCGCGCCTTATCATCCGCACCTTGCCCGATACCTCCATGCAGACGCTGTCATCCATTCTGCGGTAGATTTGCCTGTTGTGAGTCAGTACCGCGTCTGCAATATCAAAGAGTCTGCTCATGGCCTCATGATCATCATATATCATGGGGCGGTCTGATATGTTCGCACTTGTCATTATAAGCGCATCAAAGCTTTCCATTAAAATGCAATGCAAAGGCGTATACGGAAGCATGACTCCCAACCGGTTGTTGTTGGGCGCCGTATCCTCTGCGATCATGCAATCATCTCTCTTTTTGAGCAGCACGATTGGTTTTCTGGCACAGGTCAGTATCGTCTCTTCTGTCTCATCCACCTCACAAAAGCGCCTGACCGTACCGATATCGCGCATCATCACAGCAAAAGGCTTATCATGGCGGATCTTATTTTTCCTGAGTCTTGCAACAGCATCTTCATTTTTTGCATCACAGGCAAGATGATATCCGCCGATCCCTTTGACGGCAACTATCATGCCTTCATTTATGCATTCGCTGAACAAAGCGTAGGGATCTCCCTGCTTTATCTGCCCGGCTATATAAAAGCTTAGCTTTGGCCCGCATACAGGGCAGGCATTTGGTTGTGCATGGAAGCGTCTGTCGTACGGATCCTCATATTCATGCCTGCAGCCAGGGCATTGAATAAATTCAGCCATTGTTGTATTTTTACGATCATACGGAATATCACGTATAATTGTAAAACGTGGTCCGCAATTTGTGCAATTAGTGAAGGCATAACGGTACCGCCTGTTATTTTTATCCTCGATGTCCGCTTTGCAGTCATCGCAGATCCCGATGTCCGGCGATATAAAAGCATTTCTCACACCGTAACTGCTTTCCATAATTAAAAAATCCTTATCGCCGCGCAGTTGCTTTGTCTTCACCTGCACGCTCTTTATCTGCGCCAAAGCGGGCGGATGATGCTTCAGCTCATCAATAAAGTCATCACAGTCAGCTTCTTCTCCCTCAATCTCGGCATATACCCCTTCGGAAGTGTTTCGCACATATCCGCATATCGAATGTGATTTAGCAAGCCGGAACATAAATGGCCGGAAACCGACTCCCTGCACGATACCTTTGATCGTAAGCGAATAACGGATCATATGCCCTTTTTGCGTCCGGCCTGATCAACGATATATTCAACAAGCTGATCTGCCATATATTCTCCATCCTTTTTTGTTGTTTCAAAAACCATGACTTTAGGATTTATCCCGGCGATATACCTTTTCATCACATTGACATCAACATTGACATAAGGCACCAGATCCGTCTTTGTAATCACAGCCGTATCTGCATTCAAAAATGCCGTCGGATACTTTACCGGCTTATCCTCTCCCTCCGCCACACTTAAAACGACCATGCGCATATCCTCACCCAGATCGAACGACGCTGGACAAACCAGATTGCCGACATTTTCGATTATAATAAGGTCCAGTGAATCCAGGTCCAGCTTGCGCAGCTGATTTTCTATCATCTCTGAATCCAGATGACATCCTCCGTTTGTATTGATCTGCAACGCAGTAACACCCGTTTTTGCTATGCGAAGCGCATCATTTTGCGTAGCGAGGTCGCCTTCTATCACGGCCGTGCGCAGATGTGCACCCAGCTTGGGCAAAATGTTCTCCAAAAGGGTAGTTTTACCGGCACCGGGCGAACCCATCATGTTTATTACATATATACCATGTGATTTAAATTTTTCTCTGTTTTCAGCTGCCTTTCGGTTGTTTAAAGATCTCAGATCCTTATTGATTTCGAGCTTTGCCATATCTTTATTCCTCGCAGTCTATGCTTTGTATATATACTTCTTCACCGCTGATTATTCTGAAGCCTGCACTCTTGCATGCCGGACAGACAATCGGGAACCCGTCAACCTGATATTCAGCTCCACAGTCGTCACAGTGCGCCACTGCAGGCATGGACTTTATTTCAAGCTCCGCTCCCTTCATGATCCCATCCTGCGTCATCGCCTCAAACGCAAATGAAAGCGCATCCGGCAGCACATTTGCAAGCTTTCCCACAGATATAACCACACGATTCACACGCTTAACATTATGATTTTCAATTGCCTGCTCCACTGTATCAAGCAGATTCCGCATAAGTACCGTCTCGTGCATCTCCGCCTCCGCCAGATTACTATAGCAAGTAAATCCAAATATAATTTTTACATTATCCGCTCTATTGATTCCGATAGTGATACCGGAAATGCATTAAATATTTCTATTAATAAAAAAGAACAAGAATCCCTAAAACATAATGTTTCCATGGATTCTTGACGGTGAGCCATCGGTGATTCGGACACGTGATACCTTGATAAAAAGTCAACGTTTCCATTTTCTCCGTTTCTGCCCACTTTGTAACCTGTATTACAGCCTTGATCCGCCTGTGTCACAAGACTATTTTTAAAATTTATCAAATCAAGGTTCCTAATAGTGCATCATCCATCAAAATCAAGGAATCTCGTTTTCACTCATACATAACCATATTAGCACAGCTGCTGAATATTTTCAATGGTCCTTAGTTTTCCTTTTTCTTTTCAGCATTTAATCGAAATGGGAGTCAGCACCCTGCCTGATATTATGTTATTCATTCTGCCAGGTGAACATACTTTTCGAATAGATTAGAGCAGTGGCTTTACCACAATCCTCTCATCAAACCGTACATGCGGTTTTCCCGCACACAGCTTTCTGATATTCTTCTTCCTTCGTCATTCAGCCGCAAATACTTGCCAGTCCTGCCTGCAAAGTCAATTCTCTGACCTTTACTGCATTTCCTAACCTGTAGTTGCGCTGTTTCTTCCGATTGTACCACCGGGTGAATTTGAGGTTGATGTACTTTTCTATTTTCCATAACCATGGTCTGGGAAACCGTCTGGCATAATAGTTTCTCATGCCAACGATCTTAGGATTAAGCAACTTCACCATTTCTTCCATGCTCAACAGCAATTTGCTTAGGCTGATAAACACCTCTTTGATGCTGAAAATCTGCTTCAAATACCGGCTCTGTCACTATCATTGCCGCCATCTGTACTGTTCTGTCCTTAA
>Ga0134100_1001596_pt1 | contig 20675 bp, 27 predicted proteins | sample 11_taG_2_FD_94444 | JGI IMG/M metagenome (GOLD analysis project Ga0134100, IMG submission 94444) | Switchgrass degrading microbial communities from high solid loading bioreactors in New Hampshire, USA - 11_42_5_180_A3 metaG | ecosystem: Engineered > Bioreactor > Semi-continuous > Anaerobic >...
CCGACTAGAGGACGAAATCGCCCGATACGCTCCAAAAAACATCGACGACGAATGGGACGAGCGGTTCGTGTCAGCCGTGCTAGCCAAGGAACGGCAAGACCGGCTGATCGACAGCTTCGAGGCCTATACGATAGATGAGATTATCGCCGCAGGAAAGAGTGGTGAGCAAACTGGTACCCGCAATCGAGGAGAAGCTGAACGAAGTACAAGACAATATCTCGCTAGGTGATTGGGAGATTGATGAAACTGGTGTGTGGCGGGATAAGAAGCTGTTTGACAGGAACGGCAACGTCAAGGCCACAACCACCGAGTACGCCTCGCCTATTCCTGTTCTGCCCACTGCCCTTCTTGTCAATCTGGATAGTAACATCGAGAAACTGGAGCTGTCCTTTTTCAAGCACAATCGCTGGCAACAGCTCATCACCGAGCGGTCTGTAACAGCCAATAAAAGCGCAATCATCAAGCTGGCCGACAAGGGGTTGGAGGTCAACTCCGAGAACGCCACGATGATGGTCAAGTATATAGCGGACGTTGTAGCTGCAAGCCTGCCCTACCTGCCACACAAGCCCGCCAAGTCCGTGATGGGCTGGGTAGATGACGAGTTTGTTCCGTATACCGACAAGATCGCGTTTGACGGAGACGACCAGTTCAAATACCTGTACAAGGCGATCTGCAAGAAAGGCACGCTGGATGAGTGGGTCAACTTTGTAGGCAAGCTCCGGTACAACCTAGACCTCCGTCTCTGTATGGCCGCTGCATTCGCGTCGCCGCTCATTGAGCTGATAGGCGAAAATCCGTTCGTGTTCCACTTGTGGGGCGGTACTGGCAGCGGCAAGACGGTCGCGTTGATGGTCGCCATGTCGATCTTTGGCGACCCCGCAATGGGCAAGCTGACTCGCACCATGAACATGACGGCTAACTCCATGCTGTCTACCGCCGCGTTCCTCCGCAACCTTCCGTTCGCGGGCGACGAGCTGCAGATCATCAAGTCCCGCTGGACTAACTACGACAACCTTATTATGTGCATTACCGAGGGCATCGACCGCGGGCGAATGACGTACGACAAGGTTAACGAAATGAAGAGCTGGAAGTGTAGTTTCCTGTTCACCGGCGAAGAACCTTGCGTTAAGGCGGCATCCGGTGGCGGAACCGTTAACCGCGTTATCCAAGTAGAGTGTACGCGCAAAATCGTCGCGAACGGCAACATGGTCGCCAATTTTGTCCGCACCCACTATGGATGCGCCGGACAGCCATACATCGAGCGGGTTAAGCAGGTGGACGTCACATCGCTCTATCAGCATTGGTTTGACCAGATCATGATTGATGGCGTCGAAAACGCCCAGTCCGCAACGACCGACAAGCAGGCCGGTGCGATGGCGCTGATGTTGACGGCCGACCAAATAGCGTCAGAGTTGTTCTGGCCGCACGAGCGGTCGCTTACGCTTGATGATGTCAGGCCGTATCTACGCTCGGAGTCCGATGTGGACATAGCGGAGCGGGCCTATCAGTTCATTCGGAACTGCATCGCGGAGAATCAAAACAACTTCTCGCAGGAAGCCAAACAGGTGTGGGGCGGCATTCAGAACGGATACGCCTACATCAACAAGAACGTGCTATGTAGAGTGCTGGAGGAGCAAGGGTTTGATTTCGACGCGGTAAAGGCGAAGTGGGCGGATCGTGGCTATCTAGAAAAGAGCGGACAAGGCCGATACCATCACCACCTGATGATTGCCGGAGCAAAGGCCATGTACATGAAGATTGCGTTGTCTCCGCCGACTGAACCAGAGGAGTTGGAAGAAGTGATTAGGGCTTGACAAATAGTTGTGATTACATACACTCCACCATCAGCCCAAAATGGTGGAGCGATGGTGGAGCGATGGTGGACACCGCAAACCCAGATAATATCTAGCTTTTTTATATTACTCCACCATTCCACCATAAATATATATATATTCTCTATACGCGATTTAAATATATAGAGTATTGTGCAAAATCATGGTGGAGCGGTGGAGCAAACCCGAAAACCCAGACAAATAGGGCGTTTGAGACGTCCACCATGCATGGTGGAGCATATGGTGGATGGTGGAGGAATCGGAACGTCAAGTCTCATTACAAGACAAGATTTACGTTTTCGGAGGCTGTATGAGTCCGCCGAAGGTTATCACAGACGCGATGCCTCAGGCTACTCGGAGGGGAGATGGGAAACTGATGACACTTGATGATCTCCGCGCTGTGCGGGACATGCGCTTGCAGATAGAGAGTCTTAACGAGCGGATTGCAAGACTTAGGAGCGCACTGGAGAGCTGTACGCCGAAACCGTTAACTAAGATGCCGAAGGGCACACCAATCGTGCAGGACAGGCTAGCAGAGAGCGTTTCCAAGCTGGTGGAGATGGAAACAGAACTTCAACACAAGCTTATCGATCTGGCGGTGCTGTACGAGGAAGTTGAGCGCTGGCTGGACGAGCTTCCGCCGACACAAGCGCTCGTTGTCCGTCTCCGCTACGTTGATAGCATGAGCTGGAGACAGATAGCAAGGGAGACCGGATACAGTTACGACCGAGTGCGACACATCCATTCTGACGTGCTTAAAAAGTTGTGCGCCCGACAAAGTCGACACAGAATGACACAGAATAGCACAAAATAGCACAAATCACTATGGTATAATGGTAGTGTGGAGGTCTATGAAAAAGTCATGTAAATACTGTGGTCGCACACATCCTGTAGGATTTGTTTGCGATAAGAAACCAAAGCGATTCAAAGACCGGACCGACGAGTCCGGTTTCCGCTCTACGTGGGCGTGGACGCAGAAGTCTAAGGCCATAAGGGAGCGCGACCATCACATCTGTCTTGCTTGCTTGGCGGAAGGCAAAGTCAGTTGCGGCTATCTTGAAGTCCACCACATCGTGCCGTTGTGCGAGGACGAAAGACTGGGACTGGATGACGACAATCTGATCACGCTATGTGCTGATCACCACGAGCAAGCAGAGCGCGGCGAACTTGAGCGGGACTATCTGCGCGGATTAATTGGCCATACCCCCCTGGGGGACGGACTCGAGATTATGAGACGTGCCAAGACCACGCGGCCCCCCTCGCGTATGAAAAATCCGTAAAATCAGAAAGGAGGGGTTTGGGTGGCTAGACCGTGCAAAAGTGCGAAGCTGCTAACCGAGTGCTCGCAGCGAAAAGACGAAATAGAGCATCGAGTTAAGGTTGAAGAAACGTTGCGTGGCGAACCGAACGACCTTACGCCGCCGGAACACCTGACGGATGAACAGGCGGAGATTTTCAGCCAGGTTGTCGGGGTGCTGGAGAAGGCGAAAATCCTCGGAGCGGCTGATACGTTTCTGTTAGAACGGTTTGCGGTCGTGATTCAGCGATTGCGGTGGATTGATGGACGGATTAACGACGATCCGGAACTGCTGGCAAACAAAACCTTGCTGCAGGCCCGCAAGGAACTGATGGCGGACTTTCTGAAAATCTGTACAGAGCTGTCCCTCTCTCCCCAGTCCCGCGCAAAAATCGGGAACCTGAGCCTGCAAGCGGAACAGGCGAAGCAAGACCCGCTGTTGAAGGTGCTAAGTGGTGGTGCTGAATGATACACAACCACCCTGCATATAAGTATGCGACACGAGTTGTCGAAGGGGCTGTTGAAGCCCCTATTTACGTTAAGAAGCAGTGTGCGGAGTTCATCCGTATCTGTGACGGCGAGTCGCCCGGCTGGAAGATAGACGAGGCGAAGGTCAAGCAGATTGACGGGCTGACCAAGCTGATGGTTATGCCGCCCGGTGGTCTGAAGTCGGGTCAAACGGTCTATGAGGCTGCCGCAGGCTATCAGTGGTTACTCTGGGTTGGTGTGCTTTGTCCGGTCAGCGTGGAGAATCCGGAACTGCGAAGGTATCAAATCGCAATATTAGAGATCGCGCGAAAGAACGCAAAGACGTTCGACGTGGCGGTCTTTTTTATTTTGCTGCAGCTGACCGAGCCGAAGTTCAGTAAGTTCTACTCGGTCGCACCTGATGGCAAGTTGTCGCGCGAAATCAAGGACGCGATGACGCGGATCATCAAGAGCAGTCCGGCGCTGATTGACCGATTCAAGGTCATGCGGGATAACATCATCTGCAAGCTGACCGATAGCGAGTATGTACCGCTCAACTACAGCAACGACAGGCTGGACGGCAAACTGCCGAACGGGTTCTTGGTTGATGAAGTTGGGGCGCTGCCGAACAACTACGCTCTGGAGGCGATGCGTTCAGGTCAGCTGACCATCAGAAACAAGCTGGGCTGTATCATTTCGACCAAATACGCGCGGATAGACAATCCGTTTGAAGACGAAGTTCAGTATGCCAAAGAGGTGCTGGACGGGCTTAAGGACGACCCGTCGCTGTTTGCGCTATTGTACGAGCCTGATAATCCGAAAGACTGGATGACGGACGACAGGGTGCTTGCTCATGCCAATCCGCTGGCACTTGAAGTGCCAGAAATATGGGACGACCTACTAAGGCGTCGCTCTCGCGCTATTTCGGTGCCTTCTGCCCGCGAAAACTTCCTGTGTAAGCACTGCAACATCATCTATCAGGGTGTTGAAACCGAAAGCTACGTGTCTGTGGACGACCTTCGCAAAGGCAAGGTTGACCATATCGACTGGTCTGGCAGAGAGGTTTTCCTCGGCCTGGACTTGGCGATGACCAATGACAACTGTTCCGTGGCGATGGTCGCGGATGATGGAGATGGCGGCATCCTGTGGCATGGGATGGTGTTCGCGCCTGCTGACAGGATTGACGAAAAGAGCCACGCTGAACGGCTCGACTACTGGCGGATGATTGACGAGGGCTGGTGTATCGCGTGTGGTGACGTGATTGTCAGCTATGCGGAAATAGAGCAATACGTGCTGGATATTGAGGAAAAGTTCAGTGTACGCGTTATTGGGCTAGGGTTCGACCGTTACAACGCAATATCGTCCGCGCAGAAGTTTGAGGACGGCGGAATCCAGTGCACCATCGTCGACCAGCACTCGCGTGTTTTGCATGCGCCGACAAAGTGGTTGTCAGAGGTCATAGAACAAGGCAAGTTCCATTATGAGGACAACCTGCTGCTGGAAATCAACTTCCAGAACGCGAGGTGCACATATGACACGAACCTTAATCGGTATGTCAGCAAGAAAAAGTCCAGCGGAAAGATCGACATGGTGGCGGCGACAATCAACGCCGTCTATTTGTTACAGCAATACATCCTGTCTGGTGGTGGATGGGTGGCCATTTATTGAGAGGTGAAGCGATGGGAAGGTTTACGGACTGGTTTGGGCGTTGGTTTAAGCCGGAGATTCGCGCGGACACTGGCGCTGTTGGGTTTGATGACCCCTTGTTGGCGGCCTTGTTGGGGAATGCCGTAATGGACAAAACCAAAGCCCTGCAGGTGCCGACAGTAGCAAGCGCAATCGACCTGATTGCCAACGTAGTGTCTAGCACGCCGATAAAGCTGTACAGACGCAACGGTGAGCAGACTGAAGAAGTCAAAGACGACCCGCGTATTGCACTCTTGAATGAAGATACGGGCGACACGCTTAATGCAAGGGACTTTTGGAAGGCGATAATCCGAGACTATTATCTCGGTAAGGGCGGTTACGCGTACATTCACAGGTTTCGCGGCGAGTACGCGTCGCTGCACTATGTGGATGAAGCGCAGATCAGCATCCAGAAGAATGTCGACCCAATTTTCAAAAGCTACGACATCCTCGTGAGCGGCGCAGTTTATCGCCCATTCGACTTTTTGAAGGTTCTTCGCAACACCAAAGACGGGGCGAGCGGGACAAGCATTATTGCGGAAAACAGCAAGGTGCTGGAAGTTGCCTATGAAAGTCTCGTTTTTGAAGGCAACTTGGTCAAAAAGGGCGGAAACAAAAAGGGCTTTTTGAAGTCTCCGCGCAAGCTTGACAAAGAAGGTCTTGAGCAGTTACGAGCTGGATTCAAGCGGCTATACAGCAACGAGGACACGGAAAAATTCGTCGTTTTGAATGATGGTGTTGACTTTATTGAGTCCTCGTCAACGTCCGTCGAGCTCCAACTAAACGAAAATAAGCGCACCAACGCCGAGGAAATTGCCAAGCTGTTCCACCTCTCGCCCGACCTGATTGCAGGGCGCGCGACCGAAAAAGAGGTGGCGAGCATGGCGAAGCTTGCCGCTGTGCCGTTGATGCGGACAATTGAGTGCGCGCTGAATCGAGATTTACTACGAGAGCGCGAAAAGGGCGAGTATTTCTGGGCGTTTGATGCGCGCGAGCTGCTGAAGGGCGACACGAAGGAACGACTTGAGGCGCTTGCGCTGGCAATCAACAACAAGATGATGACTCCCAACGAGGCAAGGCGGCTTGAAAACCTGCCTGACATCCCCGGCATGGACGTCATCGGTATGGGTCTGTCGGACGTCATATACGACATCAAGACCGGCATGTATTTCACGCCCAACACGAAGTCAATAACCGACACAGCCACGGGCGAGTTACAGCCCGTTGTAACCATGAAGGAGGGAGATGGAGCGCGGAATGAAAATTGAAGTGCGGGCTGACGGAGCGCACATTAGTGGGTACGTTAATGCCACCGAAAAAAAGAGCCGCCCAGTCATCACTGCTAAAGGGCAGCGGGTGATTGAGGTGATAGAACCACGGGCGTTTGAGCGGGCGCTAGAGCGCGCCAACAACGTGCCGATGACCAAAGACCATAAACCGGATATCGTACTGGCCGAAACGCGATCTGGCAACTTGAGGTTGCACGAGGACGCGATCGGCCTTTTTGCCGAAGCGTTGGTAACTGATCCTGAAACGGTCGAGGAAGCGCGTGCTGGTAAAATCAAAGGCTGGTCTTTTGGGATGCGCAACATTGTTGATGAGATCGAGGAGCGCTCGGACGGCCTTCCGTTGCGACATGTCAAGGCGCTTGATCTCGACCACGTCACTCTAGTCGTTAATGCGACTCCAGCCTATGCAGCTACGTCGGTTGAGGTGCGGGCTGAGGATGATGTGAATGAGATGGAGATGCGGGCGATGCTTGACACGCCGGAGCTGGTTGACCATACGCCGAAATACGACAACACGCCGTACAAAGAACGGCTGGAACGAATCAAAAACAGACAATGAGGAGGAGACACACAACAAATGAATAGGCTTAAGGCACTCATTGAAAAGAGGGCAGACCTTCAGGCAGAGCTCGAAGGTCTTTTAAATTCCGCTGAAACCGAACAGCGCGCGCTGAACGCAGACGAACAGGCGCGATTTGACGCTGTCGAGCAGGAAATCAAGGACATCGACGCTACCATCCAGAGGGAGGAAAGGGCGAGAAACATGGAGCAGAAAAAGGCTGTCGAAGAACCCACCGTTGAGAACAGGGCGGAAATGGAAGAGCGCGCGTTTTTGAATTACATCCGCCGTGAAGCTGGTCTGCCCGTCGAGGAGCGTGACGGCGAGCAGAACTTTGATATGGGCAACAACGGAGCGGTCATCCCCACCACGATTGCTAATCGCATCATCAGCAAGGTTAGTGAGCTTTGCCCGATTTTTGCTGGCGCAACGAGGTTCAACGTCAAAGGCAACCTGAAAATTCCCGTTTACGGCAAGGCCAACACCACCCACGACATCACCGTTGGCTATCAGACCGAGTTCCAGGACATCGTTGCCGACGCTGGCAAATTCACTTCGGTTGACCTTTCGGGATACCTTGCTGGCGCGCTGACTCTTATCGGCAGGAGCGTAATTAACAACGCAGGCATCGACGTTCTCAATTTCGTTGTTAATGAAATGGCGCGGAAAATCGCTGAGTTTATCGAAGGCGAACTGCTTAACGGCACCGCGGACAAGGCTGCCGGCGCGCTGTCTACGACCACCAACCTCAATGCTGGTAGTACGTCCGCGATTAATGCCGACAACCTGATCGAGCTGCAGGCAAAGATTCCGACTCCGTATCAGGCAAAAGCTTGCTGGACGATGCACCCCAGCACCTTCACGGCGATCAAGAAGCTCAAGGACGGCGAAGGTCGGTATCTGCTTCAGTCTAACATTGTGCAGGGCTTCCCGTATACCCTTCTTGGCAAGCCGGTTTACCTGTCTGACAACATGCCGACCATCGGCAATGGCAACAAAGCTATTCTGTACGGCGATTATTCCGGTCTGGCTGTTAACTTCCGTGAGGATATTAACACGCAGGTTCTCAATGAAAAGTATGCCACCCAGCACGCAATCGGCATCGTGAGCTGGTTTGAGTTCGACTCCGCTGTCATGGACCACCAGCGCCTCGCCACCCTGACCATGAGCGCTGGTTAATGGAGGGCTAAATGAGCTACAACATCAAAAACTACCGCGAACAGGGCGGTGAGTCGTGGGTCGTTGATGGCAAGCTTACCGTCAACGGCACGCTGGAGGTCGATGCGGGCGCAACAGTAACCGGATTGGTTGATGTTGCCCTGCTCGCGCCCGCTTCGGCTTCCGCCCTTGGCGGGATCAAGGCCGCGACGAAGGGCGCGGGGGACACCGTCGAGTGCAAAATCGACGCTACCAGCAGCAAACTGTACGTCGCGCCCCCTGCGGCTGCAACTGTCGATGCTGCGGGCGTGGTCAAAATGGCGGCGAACGTTCCGGAACTCGACGATTCTGGAGACCCGCTTGAGGTTGATGACGTGGTTGAAACCGTCAACCTACTGCTCCGGAAACTCAAAGAGGCTGGCATCATGGTTGACGACGAAACGTAAGGAGGACCACTATGAAATTAAGTACGATCACGCTGGATGTGGTTAAGGCGTACTTGCGCATTGACCATAGTGCGGACGATGCGCTTTTGACGGCGATTCTTAACGCGGCGCGGTCGTATGTGCTTCACTATACGGGTTTGGATGCTGACGAGGCAGACGATTACAACGATTTGGTTGTTGCCTGCCTCGTTGTCTGCGCCGACATGTACGACAACCGCACAATGTCGGCAGAGAATGCCGCCGAAAACAAGGTTGCAACGTCAATTATGAATTTGCACGCGAGGAATCTAGTATGAAAAACACGATTAACACGCTGGATTCGCGCGTAACAATCCACTCCCTCTCACTCTCTGACTGCGCGTATACGTGGGAATCCGTCAAAACGGTGTGGGCTGGTGTTGAGCAGACGCTAAAAAGCACCTATTTGTCGAGTATTGGTGTTGGGGCGAGGTCAGCACAGATAACATTCCGTGCGGAATCCGCCCCGACCATGCAACAGGCGCTTGAATGGCAAGGAAAGATGTATTATCCGACCGCAATTGTCCAAAACGACCGCGCGGCATACGTCACAGTAACCGCCGCGCAGGTCGAACCGACGATGGCAACGCTGACGGCATACAAACGGACCGCCGGTTTCGCATCATTCCCCGCCGTTTTGCTGGAAAAGTACCTCCGATACGCACAGGAACGCCCGATGGGGGTTCTTTCAGAGAGTTATGTGCTGATTGTGCCGAAGCCTGTTGCGCTTGAAGTTGCCGATTTGGTGCTTGTGCCTGATTTGGGCAAGTTTGAAGTCCAAGTTCCGCACAGGCTTGATCCGAATTGGAACCAGTACGAAATCACCAGAAAGGCGGAGCGCTAATGGCTGTAGGATTGGAGTATAGTGGCCTCGATGAATTGACTAGGGCGTTCAACAAGGTGCTGGATAGCCGTGAGGGTTTGCGCCGCAAGTATCATGAGCGCATAGCGGATATTGCGAAAGAGGCCGTCGACAGAAACATCAGTGTCACGCTCAACGACAGTCACGGTAAAATACGCAGCTGGCAGGAGCGCATTGTCGGGTCGTCTGGTGGATATGCGGCTGTACGTCCGATTAAGGGCAGCGGTAAAAATAGCCCTGGCGCAATCACCACCTACTTGGAGGAAGGCCACCGAATCCGCCGTCCTTCCGGCAAAGCCAAACAAAAACGCCGCCGCAGAATCAATGTCGCCTATGTTGATGGGCGGCATTTTTATGATGCGGCAAGGCGAGAAGTTGAGCAAAAAGCGCTGGCGGTCGCTAAAGAGTATGCAGAAGAAATCGCTAACACGTTGAATGGGGGTGGCGGGAGCGCGTGATAAACGCAACGGACATTTTTGAAGAAATTGAATCTATGATCAAGGCCGCCAACTCCGACGTAACAGTCTACAAGAACGACATTCCGTGGGATTTTGAGCGGCCGTCATTTTTACTGGAGCAAATCAGCCGAACAGAACAAGCCGTTACCAAGAGCTTAAATCAGGTCACTGTTGCATTGACGGTGACCTGTTTTACTGACGTGGACGATCACGGTATAGCCGACCAAGCCGAGCTGATTAGAGCGCAATACGGCGTAATTGGCCTGTTTTCAGCTGGCTACATCACAGTGGGCGACCGCGCTCTGAGGGTTATATCGCTATCTGGCGAGGTGGACAAGGATGCCGCCTTTGTAGACATCGTGATTGAGTACGCCGAGGAGACGCGGAAGGACGCGACCTGCTATCCCAAGATGGGCGAAATCGCAATCAAAACCGAGAAAAAGGAGGGCTAAAATGCCGCTTCCCAATATTGTAATCAACTTTTCGAAAGCCGCACAAACGGCAAGTCGGCGCGCTGGTCAAGGTGTCGTCGCGCTGATAATCAAGGATAACGGGGTGACAGCTGGGCTTTTGACGCTTGGCAGCGCGTCCGATATTCCTGCCAGTTTGTCGGCTACGAACAAGGCATATATCGCTGATGCGTTTATTGGCAACGTCAACCGCCCTGCAAAAGTGCTGGTATACGTGCTTGCCACGACCGCAGAGGACTTTGACGACGCACTGGGCGCACTCGCAACCCAGCAGTTTGACTGGCTGGCTGGTCCGCCTGATTGCGAGCCTGCTGATGCCGCCGCAATCGCAACGTGGGTTAAAGGCGAGCGCACCAACAACGCCGCCAAGTACAAGGCAGTCTTGCCAGAAACCGCTGCTGACAGCGAGGCGGTGGTTAACTTTGAAGCTGAAGGCATCAAGGTAGGCTCGAATAGCTACGACGCAAATCGGTACTGCGCACGCATTGCTGGTCTGCTCGCTGGTACGCCCATTACCCAGAGTGTGACGTATGTGCCGCTCCCTGAAGTGAGTGACATTACGCGCTCCACCAAAGCGGAGATGGACGCCGCTGTTGACGCTGGCAAGCTGATTCTGATGCATGACGGGGTCAAAGTCAAGGTTGCACGTGGTGTGACGAGCTTGACTACCACCACGACCACGCCGGCCGACTATAAGAAAATCAAGATCGTCGAGACGGTCGACCTTATCCGAAACGACCTGCGCTTGCTCTGTCAGGACAACTACATTGGCAAGATGCCGAACAGCTACGACAACAAGTGCGTGCTGATTACGGCAATCAAGGAGTATCTGTCTGGACTGGAGTCCGACGGCGTGCTTGAAGCTGGTAAGTCTGTGGTCGAAATCGACGTTGACGCACAGCGCGCCTACCTTGCAAGTCAGGGCGTGGACGTGTCGACCATGACGGACACGCAAATCAAGCAGGCGAATACTGGCTCGCAGGTGTTCATCAAGGCGACCATCAGCATCCTCGACGCGATTGAGGATATCACGATCAATATCAATTTCTAAGGGAGGACCATTATGCGAAGCGAAAGAATCATGAATGGCACTTGGGGCGAGCTTTGGATGGATGGTCATCTCGTTGCAGAGTGCTATAAGTTTCAAGCTAAGGAAACTTACAACCGCGACAAAATCGCGATGTGTGGCAGCCTTAAGCCTGGCTTCAAACTGACCAGCATTGACGGCACGGGCAGTGTTGGGCTGCACAAGGTCAACTCGCGGATGCTTTTGGCGTTGCGCGAAACCACGCAGGGCAGAGACGCAGTGTTTACGCTGATTGGCAAACTTGCCGACCCCGACTCTAGAGGGCAGGAACGCATTGCGTTCAGCGGAGTAAGATTTGATGACCTCACCATCATGGACTGGGAGGCTGGCGTAACGGGCAAGACCGAGCATCCGTTCACGTTTGACAGCTACGAAATCCTTGACGCTGTGGAGGCTGACTAATGAGCATGATCGACCTGTTGCTGGCGGCTGATACCAGCAAGCTGACCGAACTGCCCACAGAGGAGCTGGAAGTATCGAGGCTGTCGGCGCTGATTGGCGAGAAATTTACGCTCACCATTGGTGCTCTGACCATGCGCCAGTTTGACGCGCTCCCGCGTGGCGACGATTTCAAGGTACACGTTATTCTGGAGGCAGTGAAAGAGCCGAACCTCCGCGACCCGAAGCTTGCCGAAAAACTTATGCCCGCAGGACGTAAAACACCGCTCACACCCGTTGAGGTGGTCAATCACCTGTTCTTGCCGGGCGAAATCATCAACATTTACAACGCAATCACCGAGCTGTCCGGATTCGGCGATGACGCAATTGAGAAAATCAAAAAAAACTGACCGAGGACCCGGAGTTGATGTTGATGTACTGGTTGTTTATTAACAAGAACATCACTCCGGGTCAATATTATGCTGCGCCGCTGGGCGAGAAGCTTATCTGGCGAGCATTTGCAGAGCAGTACATCGAAAACTTGAAGGAAAAGAGGTGACTGAAGCGTGGCGCGAGATGTAAGCATTATGATTTCGGCGCGCGATAACTACACGGCCGTAATCGAAAAGATGCTCAAGACCCAGAACCAGTTCAAAAACGACCTGAAGGGCTTGCAGGGCCAGCTCGACACGCTGAACAGGAATAAAGTCACCCTAAAAGTAGACCTCGACAAAGCTAAGTCCGAACTTAAAGAAGCGCAAAAGAACTTTTCGCTTGTAGCGGATGAAGCGAGCCGCCTTCAGCTCGAGGCGGCGCAGGCGAATTACGACAACATCAAGCAGAACCTTGACGCCGTTACAAAGGCCGCTAGAGATACCCAAAAAGAAATGAACAACCTTGCTGGCACGTCCAGTAAGGTGCAAAATCAGCTGACAAGAGGCGGCGAGGACTCGTTACTTGGCGCGCTGTCCAAGGCTGGCCTCATGAAGATGGTTGGAGACTCGCTGAGTAATACTGCCAACGTGCTGATTGGCTCGGCGTTTGGAAGCGAGACGGGCACGCTCATTTCCAGCGTGCTTGGCGGCGCTGCGTCCGGTGCGGCGCTTGGCAGTATGGCTGCGCCCGGCATTGGCACAGCAATCGGCGCTGGCGTGGGCGCTCTGGCTGGTGCCATTAACGGGCTGACGCAGACATACCAAAATCAAGATGAAGCTTACAAGTCGCTTGTCAAGGATACATTCACCGAGATTATGGAGGGTCGCTCGGCATCCTTGGCAAGCGGCACCGCTACAGCTGGACGGCGTGAGATTGACCAAATCTCGTTCGCCACACTGTTTGGGAGTGCTGATAAAGCGAGCGGTTTTCTTGAGCAAGTCCGCAAAATGGCTGCCGAGACGCCGTTTGGGTACGACACGCTGACCAACATGTCTAAGGTCCTGTCGACCTATGGATACGCTGCCGACCAAATCCTCCCCCTGCTGACCAAAGTGGGCGACGCTGGCTCTGCTTTGGGTATGTCGCAGGAGGATATGGCGTGGGTTGCCACGGCTATTGGTCGTATGAACCTGACCAATAAAACGACAATGGAATACCTCAATCCGCTGATTGAGCGTGGTATTCCTGCGACGACCTACCTCGCACAGGCGCTTGGGAAGTCCAACGAAGAAGTGCAGGATATGGTCAGGAAAGGTCTAATCCCCGGCGCTGAAGCGGCGAAGATCATTGCGGACTACATGGGCTACAACTTTGCTGGCTCGATGGCGCAGATGTCTCAGACATACGAGGGATTGACGTCGACCATCGAAGACCTTAACGCCGATATGGATGCGGCGATGGGGCAGGGCTACACCGACAGGCGTAAAGAGGGGTTGGAAAAACAGATTGCGTTCTATGAGGGCGCGTCTGGCGACAAACTTAAAGAAATTAACTATGCGATAGGCGCATATCTGGCGGAGCTGGAAAACACGAGAGAGCAAATTCTCCGTGAAAAATACGATGAAGCCCTGAAGGAGATTGAGGAAAAAGGCATTACAGACGAAGCCGAAAAAGGCAGGATGTTGGCCGAAGCGCAGGCGGCGGCAAAGATGGAATATCTGGCGTCCGACGCCTACAACCAAGAGGTGCAGACGCAAATCGCGCTCGCGAAGTCTATCCAAGACGACGCATACATCACCGAAGCGTGGCGTAACGCAGGCTACACGCAAGGACAGATATTCTCTGAAGGCTTTGCGGCGGCGGCGATGCGCAACCTTCCCGATGCCGTAACGCCCGGCAGCTGGTACGGCTCGCAAGGCTATTACAGCCTTGGCGGCGGTCATGCATTCGGACTCGACCGTGTTCCTTATGACGGGTTTTTCACCATGCTCCATGAGGGCGAACGAGTTCTGACGGCAGCTGAGGCAAGACGGCAGGATTCTGGCGGTATGCCGCAGATAACCATTGCCGGAACGTACTACATCCGAGAAGAAGCAGACATTCAGAAGGTTGCAACCGCACTCGCACAGGAACTTGTTCAGGCGGGTATGTCTTATACGGGGGCGACGGCATGAACAATATGAGGAAATTCATCTTCCGTGGCGGTTCGCGTGAGATCGTCCTCCCCGTCACGCCCCCGTCGTTTGAAATCTCGTATGGACAGGGCGTTCAGTACATCAACATCCACGAGTTGGGCGACGTTGTTGTTGCAGGCAAACCCACGCTGGCGACCATCAAGATTGACGGGTTCTTCCCCGCACAGCCGTACCAGTTTGCGCACTACTACACCGACCCGTACACGCTTGTAGGTGTATTCCAAAATTGGATAATCAATGGCGAGGTTGTGCGGTTCATCATCCCCAATACGGCGGTCAACATGCCTGTCGTGATCGAGAGCATTTCTTTGGGCGAGCAGGACGGCTCCAATGATGTTTACTATACGCTCACGTTGGTGGAGTATAAGTATTTAGAGGTTTCGATTCCCGATGAAGCTGTACCTACAACGTCCAGGGCGGTCGATGCGCCGCCCGTAACCGCACAAAGCTACACGGTCGCTAAAGGTGACACGCTGGCATCCATCGCCCGTAAATTTTATGGTGACAGCAGTCTTGCCTACAAACTGGCGACCGCAAACGGTATTAGCAATCCCAATCTGATTAAGGTTGGGCAGGTGCTGACTATCCCCGACAAGTCCACGCTGATGGGTTACGAGCCGACCAAAGCGCCGAAAGCTGGTGAAGAGATTAAGGGTGTGCGTGGGGCTGGCCAGTCCATCCGCTACGGCTGGGTAACGGAGGCAAATCAATGAAGCTGTTTGTTGCTGGCATGGAGATTACGCAGCTTGCCTCCAAGATTACCACGTCTGGCAGTAAGAGCGAGTGCGCTCGCACTTTGACGGCTGAAATCCTACAGCCTGCTGATGGCAGGGGCGTTCCGACCGTTCCGCTGGAGATTGGGTTGCCCGTGGTGTTTTCTGCTGACGGGCAGAACTTCACGGGTGAAGTTACGGGGCTGTCCAAGTCCACCAACGCCAGCACCATTACACTGACGGCAAAGGATTTGGGTTATCGACTGACGCTGGACGCCAACAAAGTAACGACCAAAATCACGAAACTCACGCCGCAAGCCGCCGCCGCACAACTCGCATCTAGTAAGGGTGTGCCCGTCGGTGATTTAGCGGCGTGCAACACGCAGTTCTCACGCAAATTCGCGGATGTCAAGCTGTACGACGCTATCATGGCGGGCTACATCCTAGACAGTGAGCAGACGGGCAAAAAATACTACCTTATCATGGACGGCACGAACATGTGCATCCGTGAGCGTGGCAAGGTTGTGGCTACAACCATCGAGGCCAAGGTCAATCTGATTGTGGCGAGCTTCAGCGAGACCATCAACAACAAGGGCGAAACCGAGCGAAAAGGTACAATTCAGAATCTAGGCAACGCTAAATGCATCACTGGAAACGCCGTAAAGGTTGTTGAACCTTACACAGGAATGGTTGGGCTGTTTTACATCGACAGCGATACCCATACGTGGCAAAACGGAATCTACACGAACAAGCTGACGCTTGCTTGGGAGAACACGATGGCAAGCACGAAAGCGGCTGGTACTGCTGGTGGCTCTGGCAGGTCGTCCGGCGATTCGGGTTCAACCGATGATGGCACAGCGCTCAATACATGGATAGGACCGGACGGTACGATACATAAGTTTGGTGAATGAGTATGCTTGACAAAAACCCCTACACCGAAATGCTTGGCATTATGCGGCGTGTCGGCGGCGAAGGTGCGCCGTTGAGCACGGGCGCTGTTATCGGGAAGGTCCAATCCGTCACGCCGAAGTTGAAAGTGACCGTCAAAACCAAGACTGGCTCACTCACGCTTGAGCCGGAAGATTTAAAAATCAACGCCGCACTCAAAGCTGGTTATCAGCGCACCATGTCCTTTCCTGCCGCCGAAGCTAGTGGCGGCGTCACGCTGACGGACTTTGCGCTTGAAGCTGGTGATGAACTGCTCATGTTCCCGTCTGCGGACGGACAAATCTACTACATCGCATGTGTGCTGGAGGGCATCTAAATGGCGAGTATTTTCCCATTTGTCCAGCCGCAAAAATACGAAGAAACATCATCTGAGTTGCCGCTCTGCGTTGATGTAGAGTGGGACTTCCGAAACGACAAGCCAGTTTTCCGAAATGGAAAGCCGGTTTTTACTTCTGGCTTGCCTGCCGTGCTTTCGTGGGCAATTAGGGCGTTGAAGACACCGCGGTTTGATAACGAGATTTACACTTGGGACTATGGGTGCGAAGTCGGCCGTCTAAAAGGCGAAGATTGGGACGACGGCGCTAAGAAAGCCGAGGCGGAACGGTACGTTCGTGAGTGTTTGACCCAATACCCCTACATCACCGGAATCAGTAACGTCGAAACGGACTTTGATAACGGCGAACTGAAACTCGCCGCTACGATTGAGACAGTATACGGCAACGCCCGACTGGAGGTGGCGGTCTAATTGGCATATGAGCACATGACACCCGAAGCGATACGGGCGCAAATCATAGAAAACACTGGCGCCAACGTCAACACCGATGAAGGGACGTTTGTGTCGGACATGGCGGCGGCTATTGCGCTGGAAATGTCCAAAGCGTACGGACAGCTTGATGCTGCCTTGCAAATCATGTTTGCGAACACGTCCGACAGCGACTATCTGGAGGCACGAGCCGCAGAGGTAGGAATCTATCGCAAGCAGGGCGTCAAGGCGACCGGCGAAATCACGGTAACTGGCACGATCGGCGCCACGTTGCCTGCTGGTGCGGTCGTAATGACCGAAACCGGATTGAAATATACGACCGACGAAGAACTCACGCTGACGGACGAAACCGGAACGGTGGCGATAACCGCCGAATCTGTAGGTGATGCCTACAATGTTGCCGCTACCGAGGTTAATACGCTCGGCATCAGCTACGCTGGAATAATCGGAGTAACCAACGAATCCCCAATCACTGGCGGTGTGGATGCGGAAACGGACGACGCTCTCAGGGAGCGTCTTTTTGTACGCCTCAGAATGCCCGCTACGAGCGGCAATGCCTACCACTATCGGCAATGGGCACTTGAAGTTGATGGTGTGGGCGATGCCAAGGTGACGCCGCTGGCTAATGGGCCTGGCACGGTTGGAGTGTTGATTGTAGGGGCAGATAAGGGCCCGCCCGCCCCCGAAGTGGTGTCTGCGTGTGCCGCACACATCGAGGAGGTGCGACCGATTGGTGCGACTGTCACGGTTACTGGTGCTGGCGCAACGACAATTAACGTTACTGCGTCGGTGCAACTCGACGGCACGGTTGCGCTGGCAGACATTGAGGACGCGTTTGAGGCGGCGCTGGACAAGTACCTTAAAGACATCTCGTTTAAGGTCTACAGTGTGACGCCCAGCAAGGTTGGCTACATCCTGCTGAGCGTTGATGGCGTGTCGGACTACTCAAATCTCAAAATCAACGGCGGCAGCTCTGCCGTGACTATCCCCGCCAATAACGTACCTGTGCTTGGAGGTGTGACGCTTGCTGATTGATAAGCTGGCCGTCTATGGTAACAGCCCGGAGGTGCGCGACATCCAGACGGGCTATCAGGCGGCGCTGGACAACCTGACCAACGATGTGGACGATCTCAAAGCGCAGTTGTACGTCGATACAGCTACATGGGGATTAGCGCTCTGGGAGGACTATCTGGGCATTAAGGCCATGTCTGGCCAGTCAGACTTTACCCGACGCGAGGTTATCAAATCCAAGCTCCGTAGTGCTGGCACAACCACCGTGGCGCTCATCAAGACGGTTTCTGAAGCCTACACCAACGGCGAGGTAGATGTAACCGAGGACAACCCAAACTACAGGTTTATCGTCACATTTGTTTCTACTCGCGGGCGGCCGCCCAACTTGGAACAGTTAAAGGACGCAATCGAAGAAATCAAACCCGCACATCTCGATGTTGAGTATGTGTTCATTTACACGACATATGCAGAGCTGTCCGCTTTTACACACGCGCAGCTGGCGGCCTTTACTCATGACCAAATCCGATCGCTGGAGGTGTTGTAATGGCAACTACGACGCCCAACATTGGGCTGACAAAACCGGACTCAAATGAGTATTACAACATAAGTGTTTTTAATGGCAACGCTGATATTTTGGACACGGCTGTTAACAGCTTAAATACATCCATTAACAACAAAGCCAACAAATCCGTCACCTACACCGCCACCCTGACCGCTGCTGGCTGGACAGGTTCCGGCCCCTATACACAGACTGTAACCGTGACGGGCATTGCGTCTACAGATGAGCCTATCGTGGATGTGTCGTTGTCGTCTGACAACGCAACTGCTGCTGCGGAACTAGAAGCGTGGGCGATGGTGTCGAAAATCACGACCAGCACAAACAGCATTACGGCTGTATGTCTTGATGACAAGCCAGAGGTGAATCTGAATATCCGGCTGAAGGTGGTGTTCTGATGGGACAGGCATATATTTGCAGGCGTGGCGGCGGCGCAAAGGTTCCGGTAAAAAGTGACGTTAATTTCTATGATTTTGATGGCACGTTCGTTGCTGGCTATACGGTAGAAGAAGCACAAAACTTGACCGCTTTGCCCAAGGCACCAAACCTTGAAAGTCGTACGAATGTCCCGTTGGTGTTCCAGCAGTGGAATTACACCTTGGCGGAAATCAAGCTTGAGGCCCGACCGCTTGATATTGTTGCAGAAAGAATAACCGCAGACGGCAAGACGCATTTCAACTTCCGCCCGCTTGGCACATCATCCGGCGCACGAACCCTCACAATCAGGGTCTATAAGGATGACACAAAAAAACTCACTGTTAACTGGGGCGACGGAACGACGCCTACAGAAAACACGAGTACGGGCGCGCAGACAATAACGCATACATACAGCGAGGTTGCAAGCTATCACGTTACACTGTCGATTGAGAGCGGTGGAACATACGCCCTTGGCTACATTTTTGACGCGGCCACTGCTTCCCAATTTGCTACCCCAGCTAACGCACTTCATGGTGAACTAAATATTGGCGCTGGTGTGACTCGGCTTGCGACGGGAGCGTTCTATGCCTCCACCGTGAAAGCGGTTTCAATTCCGAGTTCTGTACAGCAGTTTTATCGAGATGTAATGAGCAATATGCCTCTTTTGAAGCTGGCATATATGCCGCATGGTGCATTGGCAGTAGCCAATCTCGAGGTGGTTCATACATGCAGGGGGCTCGCAGTGTGTTCGCTGCCGAGAATGACGAATTATTTAGCAACCACTCTAGATAACTGTTCAGCAGTTGAGCGCATCATCGTGCCGTACGGGGTTACATCAGTTCCTACATTTTTTGCAAGGTCTTGTTACAACGCAGTCTATGTAGACATCCCAAGCACGGTTACGGATATTGGTGAAGCTTTGGGAACTATGTCCTCAGCGGTCCTTTACATTGTTTGCCGTGCGACAACTCCGCCAACGCTTGCGTCCTCCGCGTTTTCAGACATTAATGGGGCTTCGGTTATTGCAGTACCTAACGCCTCTTTGAACGCATATAAAACCGCGACCAACTGGTCTGCCCATGCGTCTAAGATGGTTGGATTTTGAGGTGAGTAAATGATTACAGTCAGAGCTATAAAAATGGACGAGCGAGAGCTGAAGGTGACATTTTCAGACTCCTATCATATACGCAAAGATGGAACAGACGAGATATACACCGAGGCCATAGATGTGGCTTACGCAACTTGTGTGTACCATGAGACAGAAAAGAGGTTGACGGATGAAGACCTCATTAACCGGCAACATGTTTTTGCGTTTATCGGCTATGACCCATCAAGTGAAGGAGCAGCAACATGAGAACCATCCCACCTGCCGTCGATCAGGGTAACACCCAGTTTTGCAAGGCATATGCCGTAGCGTATTGCTTGCAAGCGGCTTATGGCAAGCAATTCGATGTTAACTGGCTGATGGGCATCCTCACACCCACGGAAACACGCATTGACCAACTGCTCGATGCCGTCAAGCGGTACGGCGCACTCCCTGTAGGCGACTATTCCATCCCCCCCACATGGACAGAACATGCGCGGGAATGGGTTGACCAGAATCGCTCCAAACTCGCCAAAACCGCCGCTAAATACAAAATCGAACAGTACGAGCGCATCACGTCGAAGGACGCGCTTTGTGATGCAATC
>Ga0134100_1001617_pt1 | contig 20521 bp, 20 predicted proteins | sample 11_taG_2_FD_94444 | JGI IMG/M metagenome (GOLD analysis project Ga0134100, IMG submission 94444) | Switchgrass degrading microbial communities from high solid loading bioreactors in New Hampshire, USA - 11_42_5_180_A3 metaG | ecosystem: Engineered > Bioreactor > Semi-continuous > Anaerobic >...
CGTTCAGCTTCTGGGCTGCCTGGGGTGTGAACGTGAACACCGCACGCACCGCCTTCCAGATTTTACTGCACTGCACCCTGCAGGGCGCAGTGCAGTAAAATCTGGAAGGCGGTGCGTGCGGTGTTCACGTTCACACCCCAGGCAGCCCAGAAGCTGAACGCCATCATGCAGGAACGGGGCGGCCACCTGGCCGTGAAGATCGAGATCGACTCCAGCGGCTCCGGCGAGGTCTGGCGCATGACGCTGGTCAGGCGCTCCGCGGCGACGGCGGTGGTGAGCGGAGTGCCAGTGCAGGTTGACGCCGGGACGGCGCAGCTCCTGGACGGGCTGATCATCGACTGGGTGATGACCCCCGACGGCCCGGGACTCGGCGTGTACGACCAGAACTTGCTGGACGAGGTGAAGCCGCGGCGCCGGTCGTGACGGCGGGCCGTACGGTTGACATGAACGGTCGCGGGTTCGTATAATGGATGGGTCACAGGCGCCCGTAGCTCAGTAGGATAGAGCAGCAGTTTCCTAAACTGTTGGTCGGGGGTTCGAGTCCCTCCGGGCGCGCCAGGTGATAGATCGCACGGCTCCAGGGCTGCGGGGTGTGTACCCTGCAGCCCTGGAGCCGTTTCTGCCACGTCGTCTTCGCCGCCCTGCGGCCCCGAGCTCCCTCGCTGTTCTCAGCGCTCGTTATCTTTCACCCCAGCCTTGAACAGCAGCGTGGCGGCCCAGCCCCCCAGGATGAACAGGAGCATCTGGCCGGCCCGGGGCCAGAGCACGTAGGCGAGCACGAGTACCGCCCAGACGATACCGGGGGCCAGATAGGCTACCCGCTCGTCGGTGATCAGCTTCACCCGGCGGGCGTGCTGAACCAGCCAGTACACGATCGCCACGGCTCCCAGACCGAACACCGTCACCTCTGCGAGCTCGATCATGGGACAGCCTCCCTCGCGGGCAGCGCCGTCCGGGCCCTGTCGGAGCAGCATCGGCATGACGCCCAAGGAGATGGACCCCGGTCCATGTCGCTGAACGGTACGACTTCACCGCGGGAAGGCCCGGTACATCCGGTCTGCGGGATCGCTGTTCAGCTCTGTCGCCCGGGCCACCGCAACGTGGCGGCGCGCTCCTGCTGGTTCCACTCCACTTGCAGTCCCAGCGCCTCCGCAAGCTCCCGCAGCCCGACCACCGTGGTGTTCCCGTCCAGCCAGCCGCTCGCCAGCAGCCGGCCGCCGGCGTCTCGGATCGGTACCGGCGTACGCTGCTCCGCTTGCAGGTTCTGCTCCACCATGGCGATGAACCCCTCCCATCCCCGGGTGCGGCCGCGGAGCACCCGGGGGCAGTCTTTTCCACTCCAGCGGTTGTGCTGCACCACGCACTCGGGGAACGGCAAGAGGGTCGGAACGGTCCGGATCAGGTGCGCCACCAGTTGTGCGGCGTTGGCTTCTGCCGCCGCCCGGTCACCGTCCGCATTCTCGCAGATCTCGATGGCGATGGACTGACGGTTGCCGGGGCCATCCCACCCGTCCCCGGCATGCCAGCCGTTGCGGTCCAGGGGCAGGTGCTGGCGAATTTCGCGGTCGTCCACGGTGAAGTGCCACATCACCTGGCGGTCGATGGCGGCCTGGGTGCGCAGGTACCGGCCGTGCATCGCCGCATTCGCGCCCGGGTTCGGGTTGGCGGTGTCGTGAATGGTGATCCATCTCGGCGTCATGGGATGGCTGGCGAGGGGATGGTCGGCGGGGAGGAGGTCCGGGATGATCGTGACCACGGCTGCCTCACCTCTCCTTGGCTGCGAATCGCCGTCACCGCCTGGGGGGAGTCCGGATGCACGTTGTACGTTTCACCACACTTAGGGTCCTCTTTACCAAAAACCAGCATATGTCCATGTCCCGGAGTTGGTGCGTGGCTCCGCCAGCCCCGTGTCCGCCATCGTTGCGATCTCCCTGACCGGCTCCCTCTATCCTTCAGCCTCGAACTACCATGTTTGCGCACGTCTCGGCGCCAGCCCCTGTGAAAATCTGTCACTTCACGCCTGAACTACCCCATTCGGCCTGCGCCAGCTCCCCATCCCGGTCGTCATCCCCGTCTCCCTGACCGGCTCCCCCCTATCCTTCAGCCTCGAACTACCATTTTTGCGTACGCCTCGGCGCTGGCCCCCTGCGAAAATCTGTCACTTCACGCCTGAATTACCCCATTCGGCCTGCGCCAGCTCCCCATCCCGGTCGTCATCCCGGTCTCCCTGACCGGCTCCTCCTCTCTTTCAGCCTCGAACTACCATTTTTGCGCACGCCTCGGCGCCAGCCCCTGCGATAATCTGTCACTTCACGCCCGAAATACCCCGGTCCGCCTGCGCCAGCTCCCCATCCCGGTCGTCATCCCCGTCTCCCTGACCGGCTCCCCCCTATCCTTCAGCCCCGAACTACCATGTTTGCGTACTCCCCGGCGCCAGCCCCTGCGAGAATCTGTCACTTCACACGTGAACTTACCGCCTACACCGGCTCCGACGCCGAGTTCGCTGATCTTCCGTACTTCGAAGTATCATCTTCTGGCGCACCCCCACTCCATTCCGTGCCATTTTCTATCACTGCACATCTGGAACACCCCGTCGAACCGGCGCCAACTCCGCCTTTGCCACTCGATACATCACCCCCGGGCCGCAAGCCCGGCCTGGGGGATGCGTTCACCCAGTTTCTGCCCCCCCTCCTTCCCACCTCCCTATCGATTACTGACACGTCACTTCTCAAGTACACGTCCGCTCCACCCTCGGTCCCTCTTTCGCTACCGAAGCTCACCCCTGGGCCCGCAGGCCCGGGGGACTCATGCTGTCGATCCCCATGCCCCTGCGAAGTCCTGCCCCATGTACGCTCGCCAGGGCTTCGCCCCCGGTGCCACCCTGATCCCGCCCCGGAACCTGCCCTCCTCCGATCGTACGGCCCTCGAAGTGCTGGGCCGCCCTTGCGTCTTCCACTGCGCCTTCCGCCCCCGTGAACGAGGCGACGCCCGCCCCGCATACCAACAAGGGAGTGGCCCGCACGAGCCACTCCCTCTGTGTAAGAATCGGTTACCTGAGCACCAGATCTGCCTTCGGCGACCACTCCCGCCAAACCTTGCCCACCAGCTCGGGGCTGGGCCGGAGCGTCTTGCCGCCGGGCCGCCAGCCGGCCGGGCAGACCTCGGCGCCGTTGGAGGCCCGCACATGCTGGAACGCCTTCACCTGGCGCAGCAGCTCCTCCACGTTCCGGCCCACGGTCGGCGTGAGGATCTCGGCGGCCTGGATGACGCCGTCGGGGTCGATGATGAACCGGCCACGAATATGCACGCCGCCCGCCTCGTCGTATACGCCGTAGACCCGGCCGATCTCCCCACCCGGGTCCGAAAGCATCGGGTAGGGGATGCCGCCCTCCACCATGTGGGAGAGTTCGTCCTCATGCCAGATCTTGTGGACGAAATGCGAGTCGGTGGAGACCGCGAACACCTGGACACCCAGTTCCCTCAACTCGTCATACCGGGCGGCAACTGCCGCCAGTTCCGTCGGTCACACAAAGGTGAAATCACCGGGATAGAAACAGAGGACGACCCACTGCCCCCTGAAATCGGAGAGCTGGTACGCCTTGAACTCGCCCTGGAAGTAGCCTTCCGCCCTGAAGTCGGGCGCCTCATGGCCCACTCTTGCTAGCGTCACGTCACTCCTCCTCTCCGCAATCTGTTCGGTTTCCGGAGCGCGCGCGGCGGGCGCGATGACCCCAACCCCCGGGGTCCGCTTCCCGCACGACATGGCCTCGGGCATCGTGGGCACCTCCTTTCAGTCAATACCTATAATAGTCTAAACTCGCTCCTTGGTTAATAGTACTTTTTAACACTTCTATCTTGTGCGACGTATGTCACGGCCACCCGCCAGTTGGCCCCGCCGGCACTGGCAGAACAGGTTCTGCCCACAGGCCAGAAGATAAGGGCGCCGGGCGCACATCCCTCGCTCACTTCTGCGGATGGGCGCCGAAGAGCCGCCGGCCGGTTGACCGCCCATGAACAGGCAAGGCCAGGGCGTCGACTCGCCCTGGCCGTTCGCTCCCACTATGGTCGACAAACCGCCGCAGAGGCGTCGCACATAGCCCGCCCGCACCTCCACGCCCGGGTCGGCCGCGCCGCCGCCCAGGTGTCGGCGGCGGGCCGGACCCTGCCCGCCACCCACCGGCACGCTAGACGCTGATCGCACCGGCCCGGAAGTCGCTCTTGCCCATCTTCACGTTCACCACCGCCACCTTGCCGCTGGCGAAGGCCCGCTCCAGGGCCGGGCCCACGTCCTCCGGACGCTCCACCCACTCGCCGTGGGCGCCCAGGGCCGCGGCCGCCTGATCGTACCGGGCGTACGCCAGGGCAGTGGCCGGAGCGCGGTCTGCGCCGAACATCTCTACCTGCCCCCGCCGGATCTGCGTCCAGGCCGCATCGTTGCCGATCACCACCACGAAGGGCAGGTTCTGCCGCACCGCCGCCTCGACCTCCATCAGGTTGAGCCCGGCGGTTCCGTCGCCCAGGAGCAGCAGCACGGGTGCATCCTGATGGGCCAGCCTGGCGGCCATGGCAAACCCCATGCCGATCCCCAGCGTGCCCAGCGGGCCCGGGTCCAGCCAGCCGCCCGGGTAGCGGCGCACGCGCAGCACGTTGGCAGCGGTGGCCACGAAGTCGCCGCCATCGCCGATCACGATGGCGCCGTCGGGCAGCGCCCGGTCGACCTCGGCGCAGAGGCGCAGCGGGTCGACGGGGCTGGCGTCGCTGGTGAGGCCCGGCTGCATGCGGGCCAGTCGCTCCGCCTCAACGGCCTCCAGGCGCTGCAGCCACTGCCGGCGCGCCGGGCGATCGGCCCCCAGGTCGCCCTGCGCGAGCAGCTGCGCCATCACCGCGGCGCTGTCGCCGGGGATTGCCACGTCGGCGTCCCGGTTGTGGCCCGGCTCGGCGGGGTCCAGGTCCACGTGGATCAGCCGGCAGGACTCGTTCCACAGCGGGGCGCCGCCGTAGTTCAGGCGGAAGTCCAGGGGCGTGCCGAAGACCAGCGCCACGTCGGCCTCCGCCAGCGCCGCCTTGCGGGAGCGCACCCAGCGGGGCTCGAGAAGCCCACGGGCCATGCCCGACACGTAGACCGGCGCGCCCACCTGCGCCGCGAAGGTGCGGGCCACCTCCCAGTCCGGCGACCAGCGCACCTGGCTGCCGATCAGCACCACGGGCCGGTCGGCCTGCCGGAGCAGCGCCGCGGCCTCCGCCACCCGACGCTCATCGCCCGGCACCGCAGGCCGCCCGGGGTAGGGCGACGGCAGGCGCACGCCGTCCGGCTCGCAGGGGGCGAAGAGCACGTCGAGGGGCATCTCCAGGTAGACCGGCCCGGGAACGCCGGACATCGCCTGGCGGAACGCCGTGGCGATCAGCTCCGGGATGCGGGACGGGTCCGTCACCGCCGCCTGCCACTTGGTGATGGGGCGGACGACGGACAGCACATCCATCTCCTGCAGGGCACCCTTGCCCGCCAGACTGTGGGGGCCCTGGCCGCCGATCACCACCAGCGGCGACTGCGCCCGGAAGGCGTTCGCAATGCCGGTCACCGCGTTCGTCACCCCCGGTCCGGCAGTCACGATGGCGACGCCCGTCCGGCCGGTGAGCCGCGCCCATCCGTCGGCGGCGAAGGCCGCGGTCTGCTCGTGGCGCACGTCCACGACCCGAATCCCCTGGTCGAGGCATCCGTCATAGATCGACATCACGTGGCCGCCGCAGAGGGTGAAGACCACCTCCACGCCCTCGTGCTTCAGCGCTCGTGCAACCAGCTTGCCCGCGTGCTGAAAGCTCATGGCCCCTCCCCTTTCCACTATCGTTCATGCGTGACTATTCTTCTTGTTCTTCCATCATTCCTGTCTGAAGGACCTGCGCAGCACGGGGCTTGTGCGCCTTTCCTGCCGTCAGCGCAACCGTTGGGCGCCCGCCACTTCAGCTCACGCCGTGGCAGCACTGCCAGGAAGCGACGGTATGGCGGCGCGCCCAATCAACGCATACTGGTAGCACTGCTCGACCGTAAGGAGGATGGAGATGCACCAGCTTCGGACCCGGCGCCTGCTGCTGCGGGCGGCCGCCGCGGTGCTCGCCGGTGCGCTGGCACTGGCCGGCCCGTCGCCGGCTCACGCCAGGGTGGTGGAGCGCAACGACGCCGCGCCGGTGAGCGCCTCGCTGCAGCCGAACCTGCGCCCCATCTACTCGGCCAGGACCGACGAGAAGGTGGTGGCGCTCACCTTCGACATCTCCTGGGGCAACCAGATGGCGCCCAAGGTGCTGGCGGTGCTCCGCGCCGAGAAGGTGCCCGCCACCTTCTTCCTCTCAGGCCCCTGGGCCAAGGGCCATCCGGAAATCGTAAAGCAGATCCTGGCCGACGGGCACCAGATCGAGTCCCACGGGCAGGCGCACGTCGACCTGAACACCCTGGGCCGGGAGGGGGCCAGGCAGAACATCGCAGCCGCCCACGCCATCCTGAAGGAGCTGACCGGGCGAGACCCCACCTACATCCGGCCCCCCAACGGGGCGTACAACGAGGCCTCGGTGCAGGCGGCCAAGGACCTGGGCTACGCCACCGTCATCTGGTCGGTGGACTCCCTCGACTGGAAGAACCCGGGCGTGGACCGCATCATCCATCGCACCGTGAAGCTGGCGCACCCCGGAGCCATCATCCTGATGCACGCCAGCGACTCCTGCAAGCAGACCGACCAAGCGCTGCCGGCGATCATCAAGGCCCTCAGGGACCAGGGCTACCGGTTCCTGCTCCTGGACGACCTGATCCGCACCTACGGCGTCGATACGAACGGCCACATCCGAGTGCTCCGGTAATGCGAGCGGCCCGGAACCCTGTGGGTTCCGGGCCCGTCTAAATCAGTGCGTTTTTACCCGAGTTGGAGCCGGGAGGGTTCACTCGTGCTCAACCTCGCCGCAGCACTGAAGGTCATCGCCATCTCCGCGGTCCCGTTCCTCGAACTGCGCGTCGGCATTCCCGTCGGCATCCTCAGCGGCTTTTCGCCGGGCGTCGCCGTTACCCTGGGGGTGATCGGCAACGCCTTGCAGGTGCCGCTGGTGATCTTTGTGATGTATATACTGCGCAACTTCGCGCAGCAGGTGCCCTTCGCGGCCCGCTGGCTGGCCCGCGCCGATGCGGCGGCCCGGCGGCACCACCACTGGGTCCACCGCTACGGCTGGATCGGCTTGGTACTGTTCATCGTGGTGCCGCTGCCCGGCACCGGCCTCTTCTCGGGTGCAGCGCTGGCCAACCTGATGCGCATGCCCGCGCTCCCCACCGCCCTGGCCATGGCCGGCGGCCTGGCCGTCTCCGGCGTGCTGGTGGGGGCGGTGGCCACGGGAGCGCTGACGGTGTTTGACTGGCTGTAGGAAGGGCCGGCCGGGACCTGCGCTAGGCGCCCGCGGCCAACCAGAAGCCCGCCGCCGCCCCGGCGAGGGTGGCCAGCAGATTGACCAGGTCGTTGCTCACCACCGGAAAACCCCGGTGCAGCCGGGTCGGGCTGCCGCAGCGGTGCACCGTGCGTTCCGTCTCCTTGTGGCAGCGGGGGCACCAGTAGACAGCCTGCACCGTGGCGCCCAGCAGCGAGTCCACCAGGGAGCCGAACAGGCCCGCCAGGGCCAGGTGCGGCAGCAGTCGCCACCAGAGCGGCTCCACCGCGGCGGCCACGGCGCCCACGAACGCAGCGCCGCCCACGGCCGCGGCGAGGCCGTTCAGCGAAACGGCCCCGCTGGTGCCGGGAGGGGCCGGCCGAAGCGTGGTGATGAGGCGTGGCGCCGAGCGGGCCAGCACGCCCAACTCGGTCGCCCAGGTGTCGGCCGAGGCGGCCGCAAGGCTGCCCAGCAGGGCGCCCATCCAGGGCAGCTCGCCGGTCCAGGCGTAACCCAGCGCCGCTGCGGCGGCCACCCCGCCGTTGGTCAGAGCCTGTCCGAGGTCGCGGGTGCCGGTCTTGGCGAACTCGGCCTCCACCTGCGCCTTGCGGCTGCGGAAGAGCCGGGAGAGCAGGCTGCCGGAGAGGAAAAACGCGACCAGGGCGAGTCCCCCCGTCCAGCCACCCAGGCCGAAGACCGGCGTGCCGGTGAGGATCGCTCCGAGCGCCCCGCTGGGGGTGAGCCACCGCTTCAGCCAGGCCAGGGCGCCGATGGCGGCCGACAGCACCGCTCCCGCGCCCAACCCGGGCAGGAGGTGCGGGAAGAGCCGGAGGCCGGCCCAGAGAACCAGGCCGGTGCCGAGCGGCACCCAGAGGTTGTCACGCCCCTTGATGCCCAGGCCCTCGGCGCAGGTGGCGGCCACTGCGGCCAGCCCCGCCAGCCCCCAGGTCCCGGCGGGCGAGAGGGCCGGCGCCAGCTGCCTGAGCACCGCAAGGGTGGTGAGCAGGGTCACGCCGAACATCGCCAGCGAGCCCTCGAGGCTCTTGATGTGGCCGCCCAGGGTCTCGTACCGGCGCCTGCCCCAGCGCAGGCCCACCGTGGAGGCCACCGCGTCGCCCAGCGTCATCGCGAGCACGCCGCCGATCATGGCGGCGTGCTCGTTCCATGCCAGCAGGATGAGAAGGGCGAAGGAAATGGGGAACCATACAGTACCCAGGTTCTCCGCATCGGCGGCCACGGAGCCCAGGAGCCGCCGGCGGTGGATGACATAGTTGCCGATAGCCGCCACCGCGGCCGGCACCGCCGCCACGAAGCGGCTCTCGAAGAGCAGCGCGGTGCCGATGATCCAAAGGCCGACCCCCACGTGGATCACCTTGCGGGCCCACGGCCTCGGCAGTCCCAGGCGGTATGCCCCCTCGCCCACCGCCACCACCGCACCCACGTACGCGAACGCCAGAATCAGCGCCCGGAGGTCACTCATCTGCATTCCTCCCTGTCCTGACAGGGTGAGTTCGCTTTCTGGCAGAGACTCCCCTGCCGGAAATGTTCGGGACGCAAACAAGGCGGTTGCACCGGGCACCATGGTGCTTAGGTGAACATGACTTCTCTTGGCCATGTGAAAGGCGGGGCTGCGCAATGTGGAACATCTTGCTGGACCTGTTCGTCGGCTTTGGCCGCGCCACGCTGCTGGGATTCGGCGGGGGGCCCTCGATCGTGCCGCTGTACGAGCACGAGGCCGTGGAGGTCTTCGGCTGGGTCACCCGGGAGGAGTTCGGCACCGCCCTCGCCATGGGCAACGCCCTTCCCGGCCCCATCGCCACCAAGATCACCATGTACATCGGCTACCGGGTGGCGGGATGGCCGGGTGCGCTGGTCGCCCTATTGGCGGTGACCCTGCCGGTCGGCATCGTGATGATCGCCCTGGCGGGGCTGATGCTGCGCTTCAAGGACAGCCCCGTCCTCAGGGGGATGGTGAACGGCATCCGGCCCGTGGTCTTCGTGATGCTGCTCACGCTGGCCTTCGACTTCGCCGGTTACGCCTTCCAGCCCCTGGGCACCGGCCCCCTGCGGTGGCTGCCCTTCGGCATCGCCGCAGCCTTCTTCATCTCCACCCACTACTTCCGCCTCTCCCCCATCTACGGGGTGGTGGGTGCGCTGGCGCTGGGGGCTATCTTCCTGCGCTAGCCCCCTCGCCGCAATATCACGCGAAAGTTCGCGAAGGAAGCAGGGTTCTGCAAGGGCAGGGCGAAGAGATACTTCCGGATCCGCGATTCTCGTTTAGGAGGATGTCAGACTTGGCCGTTGTCAGCATTTTTGTCGGGAACCTGCCCTGGGCTACCACGGATGAGGATCTGTATGAGCTCTTCGCCCCGTACGGCGAGGTCAAACGGTCGAAGATCGTCCTGGATCGCGAGACCAACCGCAGCCGCGGCTTCGGTTTCGTGGACATGGAGGAGGAGGCTGCCGCCAAGGCCATCGAGGCCTGGAACGGGCAGACGTACAACGGCCGTGTTCTGACCGTCAACCTGGCGCAGAGCCGCCCGGCCCGTTCGTAAACCAGTTATTGCCCGGTCGAACGGGAGAAGGCGCTTCCACACCACCGGCCCAGCGGATCCCCACCGGCGGTGCGCCCGGATTGACGACTCCTCGCATTCGATCAGGCACATCGGCGGTCAGAAACACAAGGCCCTGGGCCCGCCATCCGGCGGTGCCCAGGGCTCTGTTTATTCCGCCTTTCCGCCCGTCAGGCGCCTCTCCAGCTCCGCCCTGCGGGCCTCGAAGCCTGGCTTGCCCAGAAGCGCGTACATGTTTTTCTTGTACGCCTCCACGCCCGGCTGGTCGAAGGGGTTCACCCCCAGGAGGTAGCCGCTGATGGCGCAGGCCTTCTCGAAGAAGTAGAGCATCTGGCCGTAGTGGTAGGGCGTGAGCTCCGGCAGCGAGAGCAGCAGATTGGGCACGCCGCCGTCGGTGTGGGCCAGCACCGTTCCCTCCAGCGCCATGCGGTTCACGTGGGCCAGGCTCTGTCCCTCGAGGTACCCCAGGCCGTCGGCCGCGTCGCCGCCGGAGATGACCACGTCGGTCTGCGGGCGCTCCACCTGAATCACCGTCTCGAACAGGTTCCGCATGCCCTCCTGGATGTACTGGCCCATGGAGTGCAGGTCGGTGGTGAACTCCACCGAGGCGGGGAAGATGCCCTTGCCGTCCTTCCCCTCCGACTCGCCGAAGAGCTGCTTCCACCACTCGGCAGTGCTGCGGAGGGCGGGCTCGTACGTGACGAGGAGCTCGGTCGTCCGGCCTTTCCGATAGAGCGCATGCCGGGCGGCGGCGTACTGGTAGCATTCGTTGGTGAGCAGATCAGGGTTCGCGTACTCTGCCATGGCCGCGGCCGCACCGGCCATGAGCTGCTCGATGTCGATGCCGGCCACGGCGATGGGCAGCAGCCCCACCGCGGTCAGCACCGAGTACCGGCCGCCCACCGGGTCGGGGATGACGAAGCACTCGTATCCCTCAGCGTCGGCCAGCTGCTTCAGCGCGCCCCGGGCCCGGTCGGTGGTGGCGTAAATGCGCCGCCGGGCGCCCTCCTTGCCGTACCGGCGCTCCAGGTACTGGCGGAAGAACCGGAAGGCGATGGCCGGCTCGGTGGTGGTACCCGACTTGGAAACCACGTTTACGGAGACGTCCTTCCCCTCCAGCACCTCGAACAGGTGGGTGAGGTAGACGGGGCTCAGGTCCTTGCCGGCGAAGAAGATCTGCGGGCCCGGCCGCTTCTCCGCCGGGAGCAGGTTGTAGAAGCTGTGGCCCAGGGCCTCGATGGTCGCCCTGGCCCCGAGGTAGGAGCCGCCGATGCCGATGACGACCAGGGCGTCGGAGTCAGACCGGATCCGGGCGGCGGCTTCACGGATGCGGCGGAACTCGTCCCGGTCGTACCGCTCGGGCAGGTCGAGCCAGCCGGTGAAGTCGGCCCCGGGGCCCCGGCGCTGGTGGAGCAGCTCGTGGGCGGCGCGGACCGCCTCCGCCTGGTACTCAATCTCGTGGGGTGGCACAAAGACTGCGGCACGGGAAAGATCGAAGCGCAATGAAGCGTTCATGTGCAATAACCTCCAGGCGCAAATTCCTCCTTCATTATAGGCCGATCACCCAGGCGGTCCAAGCCGGGCTCAGAAGGTCACCGCCCGAACCGCCCCGGTCCGCACCTGGGTGACGCGGCCGGCCCGGTCCACGAGGACCACCGGGTCCGCCGAGACCAGTTTGCCGGCCAGCCATCGGTTTCCCACCAGCAGCGTGACCTCGTGGCCGCGCAGGGCCGCCAGCAGGTCCCGCAGCGCCTCTGACTGGCACTCCGGGGCCGCCGGCCGCCGCGCCTCCCCGACCGGAGGGGCGCCGCGCCAGGGTGCCACCGGGAGGCCGTTCCACTGGAACCGGGAGGCCCGCCTCACCGCCGCACCTCCAATCCGCGCCAGCCCGTCTGGAGCACTGCGGGCCGGCACGCATACGCTGACTAGTGGGAGAGCTATGCCGTAGCTCGCTCAACCGATACCTGAGGGGGATACGGGACATGTCCCAGAACTCCACGATCCGCCAGCTGCTGGAAGACCTGCGCGGGGGCGGGTACAACACGAGCCTGATCGTGGACGGCGTCGTCATCGAAAACCAGAAGGTGGTCGCCTTCGAAAACGGCATCGTGTACACCGTCAACGCCAACGGCGTGGCCCGCGCCACCCGCATCGACCAGATCGACAGCGTGAACTTCTAGGTCGGGGGGCCACCCCCCGCTACACAGCGGTCCCGTATCGCTTCGATCGAGTAGGAGGGGGCGGTTAGCCCCCGACCTCTCACACCACCGGACATGCGGGTCCGCATCCGGCGGTTCGCCAGGATTGACGAGTTGTTTCGTAGCATTCGGTTAGGCTGAGCAGTCCCTGGGCACGCCAGTAGGCCTTGCCCAGATTCCGTCTCACGACGGACACCCTTGCCTTTGGCTACCGAGCCGAACTACCTGACCCGGGTCGGACTTTCACCGACTAGCTGACGCCCATGCCGGGCGTACACGCAACCGGGGGAGCCCCGAGGGGCTCCCCCGGCCCACAACTCGCCCGGCGCCGCCCGGATGCAGGGCCGCTGCAGCTGGCCGCCCAGGTGGGCGCTGATCTCAGGCTCGTTCTCCGGGGCTTACATTCCCTGACAGCCACGACAGTTCATGGGCCGTTCGCCCTGTCCTCGCTTGTCGCGGATTTATGTGCATGCTACAATGCTCACCGGCAAACTGAGTCGGAGGGGGTTTCTCCCTTGGGTCGGAAATGGGAAAACATTAAGCGTTCGAAGGCCAAGCTGGACCAGGAGCGAGGGGCGACCTTCTCCCGCATCACCAAGGATATTATGAAGGCAGCCCGTGAGGGCGGACCTGACCCCGAGACCAACTTCCTCCTCAAGACGGCGGTGGCCGCGGCCCGCAAGGCCAACATGCCCAACGAGAACATCCAGCGGGCGATCGCCCGGGGCGCCGGCCTGAGCGGCGCGGACCGGTATGAGGAGATCGTCTACGAAGGTTACGGGCCGGGTGGCGTGGCCATCATGATGAACATCGTCACCAACAACCGCAACCGCACGGCGGCCGACGTGCGCCACCTCTTCTCCAAGCACGGCGGGTCGCTGGGCGAGTCCGGCTGCGTGAGCTGGATGTTCCAGAAGCGCGGGGTGGTCGAGCTCGACCGCAGCCAGGTGCCGGTCAGCGAGGACGAGCTGATGATGGTGGCCCTGGATGTGGGAGCCGACGACCTGCAGGCCACCGAGGACGGCTACGAGATCTACACGTCCCCTGAAGCCCTGAACCAGGTGCTGAAGGGGCTGGAGGCGGCCGGCATCCCGGTGGAGAAGGGCGAGATCGCCATGATCCCGACCACGACGGTCTCGGTCACCGGCGAGGATGCCGACAAGCTGCTCAAGCTCCTCGACCTGCTGGAGGAGCACGACGACATCCAGAACGTGTATACCAACGCGGACATAGCGGAATCGTAAGATAGGAATGCCACCGGCGGCGCCCGTTCAAAGGGCGCCGCCGTTTGTGCGCCTTCGGCCACTGCGCGCAATCAGGCGGGCGGGTCGCACCTCATCCGGATGCGCCCTCGGGCTCCCGCCCGCGCCGCAGCATGAGCGGCTCCCGCCCCATCCGCCAGACCACTTCCGCCACCGCCGAGAGCACGTCGGCGGGCAGGTGCGGCTCCTGCATCACCGCCACCGCCGCCGGCGCCAGCGGCGGGGTGAAGAAGCCCAGGCTGACCACCCGGTCCGGGCGGCTGGTGGCGGCCGCCAGGTAGGCCGACGAGACCGTGGGCGAGTAGGTGGCCAGAATGGCGTGGGCCGGCGCCAGTTCGTCCAGCCGCGCGAAGAGCGCCCGCTTCGCCGCCAGGTCGTCGCAGGCGGCCTCGATCACAAAGTCGGCGTCACCCACCGCCGCCTCCAGCGAGGGCTCCAGCCGCACCCGGACCTGGTGGGCCACCTGCACCTTGCCCCCGGGGCCTCCGTCCAGGGACTCCAGCCGCTCCTTCACCAGCCGCCCCGCCTCCGCCAGGCCGGCCGCGTCGCGGTCGTGCAGGCAGGTGGCAAACCCGCCCCGGGCCGCCAGCGCCGCAATCTCCACGCCTGCGGCCGTACCGCCGATCACCGTTATGCGCTCCATCATGTCCGCTCGCCTCCTCCGTTCGCCTCCTCCGGAGGGCGCTGCCTCCGCCGGGGCGTCCCGGCTCCTGCCCGGCCAGGCGCCCGTCTGCCCGGGCACCGCCCCGGACGCCCAGTTCCCGCTTCCCTGCCTCGGGGTCACCTTATGCGGGCGGGACGGGTCTATTCGCGCAAGTTGTCCGGAAAGGCCATTTCCATCCAGCCCCGTTGCCAGCGGCAGGAGTCCCGTTGGTGACTGTGGTATAACTCAAGTGTAAATTGGTGCGGATTGTACGCGCGAATCAGGAGAGGAGGCAGATCATGAACCGGTTCAGGCGACTGCTGTCCATGGGTATCGCCGCGGTACTGGTCTCGGTTCTGGCCCTGCCCGTGTCTGCGGCAGAGGTGGTATCCGCGCGGGTGACCGACTGTGGCCTCGGAGACCACTGGGCCGCTCCGTATGCGTGCGAACTCATTGAAGACGGCATTCTGACGAAGGAAGAGGCGTCTGACCTGAACGCTCCTCTGACCCTGTCGGCCTTCCGCGGCCTGCTGGCGCGGGCCGGCGCATCGCTGGCTGAGGGCACGGAAGCCACGCTCACCCGTGGTGAGGCCATCAAGCTGCTCGCACAGGCCGCCTCCGGCGGGAACCTGGGCGAGGTGGACCTGCGGGTGCTCGATGGTTACGCCGATGCTGCTGCTGCGGATCAGGCGACCAAGGAGGCCCTGGCCTTCCTGCTGCTGCGGGGCGTGGTGGAAGGCCGGGACACCGGCGAGATCGACCTGGACGCGCCCGTGACCCTGGGCGAGGCGGCCAAGCTGATCAACCTGGCCATGCCCGAGGTCCTGCCCGAGGGCGTGGACAAGATCTCCCTGCTGGTCTACAGCGACTTCCACGGTCAGCTTGAACCCAAGGGCGCTCAGCTGGGGGCCGCCCGCTTTACCACGGCCATCGCCGGCCAGTTGCTGAAGAACCCGAACACGGTGCTGATCGACGGTGGCGACAGCTTCCAGGGCACCCCCATCTCCAACCTGGTGGATGGCGCGTCGGTGCAGGAGTGGCGCAACAAGGTCGGCGTGAAGATCGCCACCCTGGGCAACCATGAGTTTGACTGGAGCCAGCCCAAGCTGCAGGAGATGCTGAAGCGCGCCGACCACCCGACGATCGCCGCCAACATCCTGATCGAAGGGACCCAGGAGCGGCCGGACTGGCTGACTCCGAGCACGATCCTCGAGATCGGTGGCTACAAGATCGGCTTTATCGGCATTACCACCCCGGATTCTGAGAACATCGTCCTGGCCGCCAACATCGAGGGGCTCGACTTCGTTGATCCTGCTCCGATCGTCAACGCTGAGGCCAAGGCCCTGCGGGAGGCGGGCGCTGACCTGGTGGTCGTGGTCAGCCACAGCTCAGCCAGCCAGAGCCCCGTGGAGCCGCTTCGGGTGGTCAACGAGGTGTCCGACTGGATGTCCCAGGTGACCGAGAAGATCGATGCGGTCACCGGCGGTCACTCCCATGAGATGGCGGCTGGCTACGTGCTGGATGCCAACGGCAACCAGGTGCCGGCCGTGCAGTCCGGGTCGCAGGGCACCGGCCTGGCCCGCATTGACCTGTACATCGACCGGGCCAGCAAGCAGGTGACCAAGGCGGCGGTCGACGTGTGGAACCCGAACCAGACCCTGGCCCCGACTCCGTGGGCGAACGACCTGGTTGCCAAGTGGGCCGCCGAGATCGAGCCGATCAAGCAGACTCCGGTGGGCAAGCTGGCGCATGAACTCACCCGCACCTACCAGCCCTCCGGCGAGAGCCCGCTGGGCGACTTCATTGCAGACTCGATGGTGGCCGGTGCCCCGGGCGCCCAGATTGCGGCGCATAACGGCGGCGGCATCCGGGCCGACCTGACGCCTGGCGAGAACGGCCTCATCACCTGGGGCGACCTCTACAGCACCAGCCCGTTCGGCAACACCCTGGTGCTCGTGGACATGACCGGCAGCCAGATCAAGACCCTGCTGGAGCAGGCGCTGACCGGCTACGTGAACCGGATTCTGAACAACGGTGGCTATGGCCCGCTGCAGGTGTCCGGCATCACCTACACCTGGGACTTCAGCAAGCCCGACGGCGAGCGGGTGCTCGAGATCAAGCTGGCCGACGGCACGCCGCTTGACATGGATGCCACCTACAAGGTGGTCGTCAACAACTTCATGGCCTCCGGCGGTGACGGCCTCACGATCCTGGCGGAACTCACCGACAAGCAGGTCGACACGGGAATCGTGCTGCTCGACTCGCTGGTGGACTACTTCAAGGCCGTCGCCGGTGATCAGCCGCTCACCTACGAACTGCAGAACCGGGTCCAGGTCATCAACTATCCTGCGGAGTAATCCGCAGGGGCAGTGTGTGGGGGCTGTCCCTCTTCCGGGACAGCCCCTGTGCCTTATTCCAGCACTGGCGGCATGTTCCCCTGGTCGCCGCCGGCGGCTCCTGGCCCGGTGTTCCGGTCCGACCTAGCCGCCAGACCGGGGAAGGGGTTCACGTGCACCAGCACGTTCCGGCACTCGGGCACCGCCCGCATGATCGCCGCCTTCACCCGCTTGCCGATGCGGTGGCCCTCCGCCACGGTGAGGTGGGCGTCCACGCTCACCTTGCAGTCCACGTAGATGGCCGGGCCGAACACCCGGGCCTTCACGTCGTCCACCGCCCGCACCCCCGGAACCGAGAGGGCCGCCCGCTCCAGGGCGGCCATCGTGTCGGGATCCGGGGCCCGGTCCATCAGGTCGCGCACGGCCTGCCAGTAAAGGCCGAGCCCCATGCGCAGGATGAGTCCCGAGACCAGGAGCCCCATGAGGGGGTCGAGCAGCGGCAGGCCGAAGCGGCCGCCCAGGGCGCCGGCCAGGGCCGCCGCCGAGGCCAGCACGTCGGTGCGCTGGTTCGCCGCGTCCGCCAGCACTGCCGGGCTGCCGATCCGCCGCCCCAGGCGCTCCAGGTGGCGGGCGAGGCCCTCCTTCGCAGCCATGGAGAGGGCGGTCACCACGGCCGCCGACAGGCCGATGGGCTCCGGCCCGGCCCGCAGCGCCTGCAGCGCCCCGGCGCCCGTCATGAGCCCGGCCAGCGTGACGATGACGCCCACGAACTTGGCGGCCACCGGCTCCGCCTTCTCGTGGCCGTAGGGGTGGTTCCAGTCCGGCGGCAGCGCGGCGATGCGGCTGCCGCCCATCACCACCAGCGTGGCCAGGATGTCGGTTCCTGAGTTGGCGGCGTCGGCCAGCACGGCGGTGGAGCCGGTGAGCAGCGCGGCCGCCCCCCGGGCGACCGTGAGGCTCAGGTTGACCAGGATGGTGAGCGCGCCGGCCCGGTTGATCAGCCGCTGGCGCTGGCTCCCGGAGACGCTGGACGGCAACGGGTCCCCCTCCTTTCCGCTCTAGTATGCGCCGCGCGCCGGCCGGGCGGGGCCCGCACCGTCCCGGTTGCAGGACTTCCGTGGCTCAACACGAAGTTCAGAGCTGAAACTCTACACGCACGAAGAGGGTGTGCCCCGTGAGACCCTCTCCTACCCTCATCCTCCGCATCAGCATCACGCTGCTGATCGCCGCGATGCTGGGCGGGCTGGCCGGGTACCTCCAGATCAGCCGGGAGCCGGTCATCGCGGCCAACTACCCCGTGCGCAGCGGCAACCCGCCCCTGCGCTTCCTGATCGTGGCCCCGGCGCAGGACAACTCCTTCTGGACGCAGGTCTACCGGGGCGCCAGCGAGGCCGCCGCGCGGCTGAACGTCACGGTGGAGATGCAGGGCGCCCGGCGGGCCTCGGTGGAGGAGCTGGTGCAGCTGATCGACATGGCCGCCGCAGCCCAGGTGGACGGCATCATCACCCAGGGGGTGGAGGATGCCTCCCTGGCGGCGGTCATGACCAAGGCCGCCAACCGCGGCATCCCGGTCATCACCGTGGAAACGGACATCACCGGGTCGCCCACCCGCCGCCTAGCGTATGTGGGCACCGACAACTACCAGGCGGGGCGGCTCGCGGCCGAGGAGCTGATCCTGCGCACGGGCGGCGAGGCCGTGATCGGGATCGTGCGGGGCCACCTGGGGCCGGAGGAGTCCGACCTGCGGCTGCAGGGCTTCCGGGACGCCCTGGCGATGGCACCCAACATGCGCATCGTCGCCGTGGCCGAGTCGCAGCTCAACCGCAACGTGGCGGGCCGGAAGGCGCTCCAGATCCTGCAGCAGTACCCGGAGGTCACGGCCCTCTACGCGACGACGGAGGTGGACAGCATCGGCGTCGCGCAGGCGGTGGCCACCGTGACCGGGAGCCGCGACATCCTCGTGGTGGGCTGGCGCAGCGAGCAGGGCTGGGCGGAGGAGCCGCTCAGCAACCTCGTCCGGGTCTCCATGGTGGAGGACCCGGCCGCCATGGGCCGGGTCGCGGTGGAGGTGCTGGAGGCCTACCTGCGGCGTGACGTGCGGCCCGACCGGGAACTCTCCACCCCCGTCACCGTGAAGTCCAGGGGGCGCCGCCTATGAGGCTCACCACCGTCCAGGCCCGTCTGATGGCCACGATGATGCTCATCGTGCTCCTGCTCTCGGCCTTCGCCCTGCAGATGTTCACCCACTCCCGGGGCACGGCCAACATGTACCAGGAGCGGCTCGCCGACCTGGTGCGGGTGGCCGAACTCACCCAGGCAGTGGACGAGGCGGCCCGGACGCTGGGCCAGCTGGCCACCGACCCCGCGGCCGGCCAGACCGAGGCCCGCTTCGCGGCGCTGCGCTCCGAGATCTACCGCCTGCGCCGCGAGCTTCCCCAGGCCACCGTCAGCCGCACCGGCGCCAAGCTGATGGTCGACCTCGACAACATGACCGACAGCTTCCTGGTGGAGGCGGGCGCCGCCATCCACGCCTTCCGCGCCGCCAACCTGGACCGCTACTACGAACACGACCGGGAGGCGGCCACCATCGCCCGGTACGTGCGGGAGACCGCCGACCGGCTGCTGGCCGCGGAGCTGGAGGCGTTCAGCGAGGTCTACCCCGAAGTGCTCGAGCGGGATCAGCTCCTGCAGCGGATCGCCCTCACCGTGCTGGCGGCCGTCAGCCTGATTGTGGTGGTGGCGGCCTGGTCCTTCGCCCGCAGCGTCACCGACCCGCTGCAGGCCCTGGCCGGCGCCGCGCGCCGAATCGCCGGCGGGGATCTCACGGGCCCGCCGGTGCCCGTGGGGGTCGACGAGGAGATCAAGGTGCTGGGACAGGCCTTCAACCAGATGCAGGAGAGCCTGCGGCGGCACATGGAGGAACTGGCGTCGAAGGCGGAACTGGAGCGCCGCCTCCGCCACGAGGAGATGGAGAACCTGCAGATGCAGAGCCTGCTCCGGGAGGCCGAGCTGCGGGCCCTGCAGTCGCAGGTGAACCCCCACTTCCTCTTCAACACGCTCAACATGGTCGCCAAGACCGCGCTCATCGAGGGGGCGGACCGGACCTGCGGCCTCCTGGAGACCGTGGCCGACCTGCTGCGCTACAGCCTGCGGGCGCCGGACCGGCCGGTGACCCTCGGGGAAGAGGTCGCACAGGTCAGGCGCTACATGACGATCCAGCAGGAGCGCTTCCGCGACCGCATACGGTTCCGGTGTGACATCGACGAGCCCGCCCTGGCCGTCACCATTCCCTGCCTCATGGTGCAGCCGCTGGTGGAGAACGCCGTGATGCACGGCATCGGCTCCCGGGAGCAGGGGGGAACGGTGGAGCTGACGGTGCGGCGGGCCGGCGACCGGGTGCAGGTCGTCGTGGCCGACGACGGCGTGGGCATCCCGGAAAACCGGCTGGCAGCCCTGATCGAGGGCACCGCCGAGGTGAACGCCCGGGGCCACACCACCGGCCTGGGCCTCTACAACGTCCGCCGCCGCATCGAGCTGTTCTACCGCGACCAGGCCACATTCCGCATCGAGAGCGCCCCCGGCCGGGGGACGCGCTGCCTGATCGAGCTGCCCTACCACGTGGATCCGCACACGGCCGGGGCAGACCACGACCAGACAGGGGGGGAGAACCGTGCGCATCCTGGTGGCTGACGACGAACCCATCGAACGGGAGGCCCTGCGCGTGCTGCTGCAGCGCCACCTGCCGGAGGCCGAGGTGGTGGGCGAGGCCGGCACCGGCACCCAGGCGGTGGATCTGGCCGAGCGCCTGCACCCCGACGTGATCCTGCTGGACATCCAGATGCCCGGCCTTACCGGGCTGGAGGCCCTGCGGGAAATCCGGAGCCGCTGCCCGGACACCCGCTGCGTCATCGTGAGTGCGTACGACTACTTCCACTTCGCCCGCGACGCCCTGCGGCTGGGTGCGGTGGACTACCTGCTCAAGCCGGTGAAGCGCGACCAGATGGTGGCGCTCCTCCGGCGCCTGGCCGCGGAGATCGCCTCGGAGCGGCAGAAGCGGCAGGACGACCTGGCCCGCAAGGAGCAGCTCGCCCTCGTCCGGCCCCTGGCCGAG
>Ga0134100_1001624_pt1 | contig 20476 bp, 17 predicted proteins | sample 11_taG_2_FD_94444 | JGI IMG/M metagenome (GOLD analysis project Ga0134100, IMG submission 94444) | Switchgrass degrading microbial communities from high solid loading bioreactors in New Hampshire, USA - 11_42_5_180_A3 metaG | ecosystem: Engineered > Bioreactor > Semi-continuous > Anaerobic >...
CCTTCCAGGAGACGACGAAGGTCCTCACCGAAGCGGCGATTAAGGGCAAGATTGACCGGCTCGTGGGGCTCAAGGAAAACGTCATCATCGGCAAGCTCATCCCCGCCGGCAGCGGCCTTGCGCGGCTGCGCCAGGAAGACGACGCCGCGAAGAAGGCCGCCGAGGAGCAGGAAGAGGAAGTCGACCTTTCCATTCTGAAAAACGCCAGCAACGCGCTGTAAAGATCAGGGGTTTCCGGAAAAAAGCACCGCCGCCTTCCGGCGGCGGTGCCCGGAGAGGGATACGCTGCGCGCTGCTGGAAAAAAACAAAGCGCAAGGCCGTTTAAAAGATTGTTATACAGTTAAAATATTGACGGCAGAGCCGAATTGTGTTATCGTTATACCCTGTGCGAATTGTATCAAGATGTTCTTACGCTGTTTCCTTTGATTTTTGCGCGCCGCGCTAAAAGCGCGCCGTAAAAATACATCAAGCATAAGAAAGGAGGGAAAGAATGCCCACTTTTAACCAGCTCGTCCGCAAAGGCAGAGAGAAGGTGGCGTACAAGTCCACGGCTCCGGCCCTGCAGAAAGGCCTCAACACCCTGAAGAACAGGGAGACAGATCTCCCGTCCCCGCAGAAGAGAGGCGTCTGCACCGCGGTTAAGACGACGACGCCGAAAAAGCCGAACTCGGCTCTTCGGAAGATCGCCCGTGTCCGCCTGACAAACGGGTATGAGGTCACGGCCTACATCCCCGGCGTCGGACACAACCTGCAGGAGCACTCCGTCGTCATGATCCGCGGCGGCCGTGTCAAGGACCTCCCTGGCGTGCGTTACCACATCATCCGCGGTTCTCTGGACGCGCAGGGCGTGGCCAACCGCAGGCAGGGCCGCTCCAAGTACGGCGCCAAGAGGCCGAAGGGCGCTGCGAAGAAGTAGCCTAAGTCCCCCCCCAATGATGCTGATATCGCTTTGCGGCTTTTGCCGCGAAGGTATATATACATTATTTTTATAATGTATGTTGCCTCTCAGCGATGAAGCACCACCGAAAGCTCAAGTCTTTCGGAGTACCGATGACATCATTTTTATAATGAAGGAGGGAAGTATTGTGCCAAGAAGAGGTAACGTACCCAAGAGAGAAGTGCTGCCGGATCCTCTTTACAACTCCGTGCTGGTCACGCGCCTTATTAACAAGGTCATGCTCGACGGCAAGAAGGGCGTCGCGCAGAAGATTGTGTACGAGGCGTTCAAGATCGTGGAGGAGAAGACCGGCAAGGCGCCGCTGGATGTGTTCATGGCGGCCCTTGAGAACATCATGCCTACTCTCGAAGTCAAGGCCAGGCGCGTCGGCGGCGCCACCTATCAGGTGCCGATCGAAGTCCGCCCCGATAGGCGGCAGACTCTCGGACTGCGCTGGCTTGTCAACTACGCCCGGGCCCGCAATGAGAAGACAATGAAAGAGCGGCTCGCCGGCGAAATCATGGACGCTGCCAACAATACGGGTAACGCCGTTAAGAAACGCGAAGACACCCACAAGATGGCTGAATCCAATAGAGCTTTTGCACATTATCGTTGGTAAGAACACTGGTCTTTTTCGCCACAGGGACCACTTATTTTAAGGAGTGAGTAATATGCCGAGGCAATACCCCCTAGAGCGCGTGCGCAACATAGGCATAATGGCTCATATTGACGCGGGAAAGACCACCACAACGGAACGCATCCTGTTCTATACAGGCCGCACCTACAAGCTAGGTGAAACCCATGAAGGCTCCGCCACCATGGACTGGATGGTTCAGGAGCAGGAGAGAGGAATTACAATCACCTCAGCTGCGACCACATGTTTCTGGAAGGATCACCGCATCAACATTATCGACACCCCAGGACACGTCGACTTTACTGTTGAGGTAGAGAGGTCGCTTCGCGTTCTGGACGGGTCGGTCACCGTATTATGTGCCAAGGGCGGTGTTGAACCGCAGTCGGAGACTGTCTGGAGACAGGCCGACAAATACCACGTGCCGCGCATGATTTATATCAACAAGATGGACATCGTCGGCGCGAGCTTTTTCAACGTCCTTGACATGGTCAAGGACAGGCTCAAGTGCAACGCCATTCCCATCCAGCTGCCCATCGGCGCGGAGGCCGACTTTAAGGGCATCATTGACCTCGTCGACATGGTGGCCGACGTCTACTACGACGATCTCGGCAAGGATATGCGCGTTGAGCCGATTCCGGAAAACATGGTCGAGCTTGCAAAGGAGTATCGATCGAAACTGCTTGAGTTCTTGGCCGATTACGACGACGAGATCATGGAGCTTTACCTCAACGGTGAAGACGTCCCGTCGGACCTCATCAGGAAGGCAATCCGCAAGGCCACGTGCGCAGTTGAGATGATCCCTGTCGTTTGTGGATCTTCTTACAAAAACAAGGGTGTGCAAAAGCTGCTTGACGCCATCGTCGACTACCTGCCTTCGCCGCTCGATATTCCGGCCGTTGAAGGCGTCGCCCCGGGTTCCGACGAGACCACCACCCGTGAAACCAGCGACGATGCGCCGTTTTCCGCGCTTGCGTTCAAGATTATGACTGACCCTTACGTCGGCCGCCTGACGTTCTTCCGCGTGTACTCCGGTACGGCGGAAGCGGGCTCGACGGTTCTCAACTCGACAAAGGGCCAGAGGGAGCGCTTGGGGCGCGTCCTGCTGATGCACGCAAACCACCGCGAGGACATCGACAAGGTCTACGCGGGCGATATCGCCGCCGCCGTCGGCCTCAAGAACACGACGACGGGCGACACGCTCTGCAGCGAGAGCGACCCGATTGTCCTTGAATCGATGGAATTCCCGGAACCCGTTATCCGCGTCGCCATCGAGCCGAAGACGAAAGCCGGCCAGGAGAAGATGGCGATAGCCCTTGCCAAGCTCGCCGAGGAGGACCCCACCTTCAAGACCTACACCGACCAGGAGACAGGGCAGACGATCATCGCCGGAATGGGCGAGCTGCACCTTGAGATTATCGTCGACCGCCTCCTGCGGGAGTTCAAGGTGGAGGCCAACGTGGGCAAGCCGCAGGTTTCGTACAAGGAGACCATCCGCGGCACCGCGAACGTCGACCACAAGTACGTCCGCCAGACAGGCGGCAAGGGCCAGTACGGCCACGTCAAAATCATCGTCGAGCCGAACGAGCCCGGCAAGGGTTACGAGTTTATCAACAAAGTCGTCGGCGGTGCGATTCCGAAGGAATACATCCCCGCCGTCGACGCCGGTATACAGGGCGCGCTGCAGTCCGGCGTCCTCGCCGGCTACGAAGTCGTCGACGTCAAGGTCACGCTGTACGACGGCTCGTACCACGAGGTCGACTCGTCTGAAATGGCGTTTAAGATCGCCGGCAGCATGGCTATTAAGGAAGCGCTGCGCAAAGCCAACCCCGTTCTGCTTGAGCCGATCATGAAGGTCGACGTCACCGTCCCCGAGACCTACATGGGCGACGTCATCGGTGACCTCAACGCACGGCGCGGCCAGATCAACGGCATGGAGACGCGCAGCGGCACGGCCGTTATCACCGCCTTTGTACCGCTTTCCACCATGTTCGGTTACGCGACGGACCTGCGCTCGAAGACGCAGGGCCGCGGCACGTACTCGATGGAGCCGAGTCACTTCGTCGAGGTGCCGAAGAACCTTCAGGCGGAGCTGATCGCCAACAACCAGAAATAATTCGTTGCGAAAAGCCCGCGCATGCTGTAAAATATTGCAACAGAAGCTGTTTTTTACAATTCAAACTAAGGAGGATTTTATTAAGCCATGGCTAAAGCTAAGTTTGAAAGAACAAAGCCGCATATTAACGTCGGCACCATCGGTCACGTTGACCATGGTAAAACAACGCTGACCGCGGCCATCACGAAGTACCTCTCGCTCTTCGGCAATGCGCAGTTTACGTCCTACGACAATATCGACAAGGCTCCCGAGGAGCGCGAGCGCGGCATTACGATCAACACCTCCCACGTCGAGTACCAGACGGAGAAGCGCCACTACGCCCACGTCGACTGCCCGGGCCACGCCGACTATATTAAGAACATGATCACCGGCGCTGCCCAGATGGACGGCGCGATCCTCGTCATCGCCGCCACGGACGGCCCGATGGCCCAGACCCGCGAGCACATCCTGCTTGCCCGCCAGGTCGGCGTTCCGGCCATCGTTGTCTTCCTGAACAAGTGCGACATGGTCGACGACGAAGAGCTCCTCGAGCTTGTTGAGATGGAAGTCCGCGAGCTTCTCTCCAATTACGAGTTCCCGGGCGACGACATCCCGGTTATCCGCGGCAGCGCCCTGAAGGCCCTGGAGTGCCCCTCCAGCGACCCGAACGACCCGGCTTACGCCTGCATCAAAGAGCTTATGGACGCCGTCGACTCCTATATCCCGACGCCGGACCGCAAGTCCGACCTGCCGTTCCTCATGCCGGTTGAAGACGTCTTCACCATCACCGGCCGCGGCACCGTCGCCACGGGCCGTGTTGAGCGCGGCAAGCTCAACCTCAACGACAAGGTCGAGATCGTCGGTCTCGCCGACGAGGCGAAGGAGACCGTCGTCACGGGCATCGAGATGTTCCGCAAGACCCTCGACTACGCCGAGGCCGGCGACAACATCGGCGCGCTGCTCCGCGGCATCGCCAAGACGGACATCGAGCGCGGCCAGGTTCTCGCGAAGCCCGGCTCCATTAAGCCGCACACGAAGTTCACCGGCCAGGTCTACGTCCTCACCAAGGAGGAAGGCGGCCGTCACACTCCGTTCTTCACCAACTACAGACCGCAGTTCTACTTCCGCACCACGGACGTCACCGGCGTTATCAGGCTGCCGGACGGCGTCGAGATGTGCATGCCCGGCGACCACGTCACGATGGACGTCGAGCTGATCACCCCCATCGCCATCGAGGTTGGCCTGCGTTTCGCTATCCGTGAGGGCGGCCGCACCGTCGGTTCGGGCGTCGTCACGGCTGTTGCCGAGTAACTCCCTCTCGTGACGAAAGCAGGGTTATGCCTGAAGCTTTACGCCTCAGGCATGGCCCTGCTTTACCGTTTTATGAAGTTTCCGTGACGGGTTTGGCTATTCTTCAGCGTTTTCAGAGTACGGCGCGTTTTCCGCGTTGTTCGGCGTGTTCGTGCCGCTTTCCGGAGCGTTTCCGCCGGGCGCGTTCTCAAGCGGCTCGCTCGGCGAGAGGGATTCGCTGCCGCCCGGTTTTTCGGCCTTATCGAGCGTCTCCTCGGTCTTGCTTTCCGCCTTCTTGCCGGACGGATACTTCAGGCCGACCATGAAGCCGTCGAGCGCGTTGGACTGGATGTCGCCGGCGATGACGCGGTTGCGGTAGACGATGATGTCCGCCACGACCATGCCCTTGGCGTCCGGGAAGTTGAGGACTTTGTAGGTGTAGCGCGTCGCCTCCAGGCCGCCGTATTTGGACAGGTCGAAGCCCTGCATTTTCTGAAGGTCGTTGTACCGCTCGTAGATGTCGTTAAACTCCCGCGGGATGATGACCTTCTGCTCCTCAATCGGCTCCTCCTCCACCTCCCAGCCGAGCGAATTGAGATACTTCACGCGCTGTTCGTTGTTCTTCACAACGGCGGAAAGGGCGGCCGTTTCGCTGGCGTTGCCTTTTTTCTGACCCGCCCGCCCGGCGATGAGGATGACGGCTATCAGGATGACCGCCAGAATCAGTACGGCAACTATGGCTTTTCTTTTGCTGAATTTAGCTGTTAGAATAAACATACCATTCTTCACCCCGTCCTTTTGATAATTAAGCTTATTCGCCGTTGTCCGCAAGTATGACGGCCGCGCGCGCACAAAATGAGCGGACCGTACGGCAAGCGGAGGGGATTCTATGCGCATCAGGCTTGACAAATTCCTTACCGATATGGGGCTGACCACCCGCCGGCAGGCGCCGTACTTTATCAAGTCGAGCGGCGTGACGATAAACGGCCGCCCGGCCGTCTCGCCACACGAAAAGGTGGACCCGGACGCGGACGTGATCGAAGTGGCGGGGGCTAAAGTCGTGTATAAAGACAAACACTACTATATGATGAACAAGCCCGCCGGCTACGTCTCCGCGACGGAGGACAGGCGCGACCCGACGGTCCTGGACCTCCTCGACGAGCAGGCGCGGCGCTACGGCCTTTTCCCGGCCGGGCGCCTTGACAAGGACAGCGAGGGCCTCCTCCTGCTCACAAACGACGGGGACTGGGCGCATCGCATCATCTCCCCGTCTAAGGACGTCGTGAAGACGTACTACATCGAGGTGGACGGGCTTCTCACGGACGAGGACGCCCGTGCCTTCGCGGAAGGGATTACGCTCGGCGACGGCCTCAAATGCCGCCCGGCGGTGCTCCGGGTGCTCGCGGCGGGAGAGCGCTCCAAGGCGCTTGTGTACCTTACGGAGGGGAAGTACCATCAGGTCAAGCGCATGGTTGCCGCGCGGGGCAAGCATGTGGCGTATCTCAAGAGGATCGCTATCGGCGCCCTGAAGCTCGACGAAGGCCTCAAGCCCGGCGCGTACAGGCCGCTGACGGAGGAAGAGGTAAAATCTGTATTTGAAAAGCCGGCGGAAATATGATACAAATGATACAAAAATATCTTCCGGAAAAACGGCGTGTAAGGCCAAATTTTACTCAAAAACCGAGACTTGGCGCCATTTCCGGATGGAAAAGCGAAATAATTAACAAAAAGAAACAAGATTTCTATTGAAAAATGTTGGATTTGAGTATAAGATTAAGCTGTTGCTCTTATAGTCAAAATAACGAAGGCCATCCGAATGGGAAAACGATAAAGAAGTGGGGAGGACGTTAAGAATGTCCAGCAGAATCTTTCAGAGCGTTATCGTCCAGATGAAAGAGGCGACAAAGCGGCTGATTGGTGTCATCGATTCGGAGGGGACTGTCGTAGCCAGCAGCGAGCTGTCGCTTGTCGGATCCAACATCGGGCCGTTTCCGTCGCTTTCCGAAGATTCGGGCGATAAGGTCGTCAAGTCGCTCGGCAAGACCTTCAAAACGCTCGAGGGCGCCGGAACGCATTTTGATTACGCTGTCTTCGTCGAAGGGGAGGACGAGCTGGCCAAGACTGTGTGCATTTTGGCGCACATCGCCCTGTCTGAAGCGAAGCTCTACTACGAGGAAAACCACGACAAAACTGCGTTCGTCAAAAACATCATTTCGGACAACATTCTGCCGGGGGACATTTACGTGCGCGCGAAGGAGCTGCACTTCGTCACGGACGTTCCGCGCGTCGTCCTCGTTGTGCGCCAGGTCGGCAGGGCTGAGGTCGCTGCCATCGAGCTGCTGCAGAATATGTTCCCGGACAAGCAGCACGACTTTGTCATCTCCGTGAGCGAGACGGACATCGTCGTCATCAAGGAAGTCGGCCCGAACGTCGACTCCAAGTACGTCCTGAAGATGGCGGCGTCCATTGAGCAGAAGCTCAGCGAAGAGCTCGGCATCAAGTGCATCATCGGCATCGGCACGCCCGCGAGGCACCTTAGGGAGCTGGCCGACCGCTACAAGGAAGCTCAGGTCGCCATCGACGTGGGCAAGGTGTTCGACACCGAAAAAACCATCATCAACTACGAAAACCTCGGGCTCGGCCGCCTCATCTACCAGCTGCCGACGACCCTGTGCGAGATGTTCCTGTCGGAGGTCTTCAAGAAGAACCCCATCGAATCTCTGGATCAGGAGACTCTCTATACCATCAACAAGTTCTTTGAGAACAACTTAAACGTCTCCGAGACGTCCCGCAAGCTGTTTGTGCACCGCAACACGCTTGTCTACCGTCTGGAGAAGATCAAGAAGCTCACAGGCCTTGACCTGCGGGAGTTCGACCACGCGATTGTCTTCAAAGTCGCGCTCATGGTGAAAAAATATCTCAACTCGCAGGAAGTCAGGTATTAACGCGCAAATCTCACGGCGCCGCCTGAAAAAACGGGCGGCAGAGGAAAGGGAAAATGGTTCAATTCATCGACGTCTTCAAGGTTTACGAAAACGGGACTAAGGCGCTCAAGGGAGTCAGCTTCAAGCTCGACACAGGCGAGTTTGCCTTCCTTGTCGGCCCCTCCGGTTCCGGAAAGTCCACCATTCTCAAGCTCATCACCGGCGAAGTGGCGCCGACGGACGGCACCGTCATCGTCAACGGGTACAATGTCGGCAACATGAAACTGAGCAAAATGCCGTACCTGCGCCGCTCTCTGGGCGTCATCTTTCAGGATTTCAGGCTGATTAAAAAGAAAAACGTCTACGACAACGTCGCGTTTGCCATGTACGCCATCGGCGCGTCCAGCAAGGAGGTGCGCAAACGCGTCCCTTATGTCCTGCAGCTCGTGGGCCTCGAGGATAAAGCGAAAGTGTTTCCGGACGAGCTCTCCGGCGGCGAACAGCAGCGCGTGGCCATCGCGCGCGCCCTTGTCAATAACCCGAGTCTCATCATTGCCGACGAACCGACCGGCAACTTAGACCCCGTGCGCAGCCTTGAGATTATCATGCTGCTCAACAAAATCAACGAGCTGGGCACAACCGTCCTCGTGGTGACGCACGAGAAAGCGCTTGTCGACGCGTTTTCCCGCCGCGTCATCGCCATTGACAACGGGAAAATCATCGGCGACGGATTGGATAGGTACAAGATATGAGACGCTGGAATACGGGTTATTACATAAGGGAAGGCGTTGCCGGGATTTTCACGCATGGGCTGATGTCGTTCGCGTCCGTGTGCATCATCATCGCCTGCCTGATTATCATGGGCAGCTTCATCCTCCTGGCCGTCAATGTCGACGCCCTCATCGAAAAATTTGAAAAAGACAACGTCGTGCTGGCCTTTATCGGGGACGCCCTGTCCGAGCAGGAGGCGAGGGCCCTCGAAAGCCGCATCGAGAGCCTGCCGAACGTGGAATACGCCACGTTTATCAGCCGCGACGAGGCGTTTAAGAGCTTCGTCGAGGGGTATCAGGACAAGTCGATTTTTGAAAACCTCGACGCGTCCATCCTGCGCCACCGCTACGCCGTCTACCTGCGCGACATTTCGCAGACGGAGCAGACGCAGCGCGACCTCCGTGCCATTGACGGCATCGTCAAGGTCAACGCCAACCTCACGATCGCGCGCGGCTTTGTCACCGTGCGGAACATCGTGAGCGTCGTGACGATTGTCCTCGTGTCCATACTGCTGATTGTCTCGCTGTTTATCATGTCCAACACGATTAAGCTCGCGACGTACGACCGGCGCGACGAAATCGCGATTATGAAGATGGTCGGCGCGACGAACGGGTTTATCCGGTGGCCTTTCGTCTTCCAGGGCTTTATTCTGGGCCTTGTCGGCGCGTTTTCGGCGTACATCGCCCAGTGGGTCATCTATACGCTCGTGTCGAATTTTATCCTGCGCAGCTATTCGTTCGGGATGGTCATCGTCCTTATTCCGTTTTCCCAGGTCGCCCTCCCGCTGTTTTTCATTTTCTCGGCGGTCGGGTTTGGAGTCGGCGTCTGCGGGAGTGCTCTTGCCATTAAGAACTACCTGCGTGTGTAAGGTGGAGGAGGCATCATGAAAAGCAAGACGTTGCTGGTACGGGTTATCTGCCTTCTTTTGGCGGGGCTGATGCTCGCGTCCATCGTGTACGTCGTCGTCGGCGAAAGCGGCAGCGCCGGAGCCGTGACGCAGAGCGAAATTGACAACCTCAAGAAGAAAAAGGAGCAGATTGAGCGCAAGAAAACGGAAATCCGCGCGCAGATCAACTCCTACGAATACGAGCAGAAGTCGCTGCTCGCGCGAAAACAAGTGCTCGACACGCAGATGGATCTGACGGAAGAGGAAATCGCGAACATCACCGAGCAGATTCAGCTGTACACCGAGCTGATCGCGCAAAAGGAAATCGAGGTCCAGGAAGCGCAAAAGCGCGAGGACGAGCAGCTGCGCCTCTTTAAGGAGCGGCTGCGCATCATGGAGGAAGGCGGCTCCATCTCATACCTCGCCGTCCTCTTCGAGGCCAGCAGCTTTGCGGACCTGCTCGCGCGGCTGGACTTTATCGAGCAGATTTCCAAGTACGACGAATACCTCTACGAGCAGCTGAAAGCCGCCAAGCACGCGACGATCGAGGCCAAGGAGTCGCTCGAGGAGGCCAAGGCCGGGCAGGAGGAGCAGAAAGTCCTGCTTGAGGCCAAACGCGCGGAGCTGGAGCGGCAGGTGGCGGAAGCCGGCGAGCTGATCAAGGCCGTCGAGCAGAACATCGCCGAGGCGAAGGCGCTGTATGAACAGGAGAGCAAGGCGGCGCAGGATATTCAGGAGGACATCAACAAGAAAGTCGCCGAGCTCAAGCGCCAGCAGGAACAGAGCGGCAAAGCCGTCGTCGGCACGGGCAAGCTGATCTGGCCGACGCCCTCGTGTTACATAGTCACCTCCCAGTTCGGCCGGCGCTTCCACCCGATCTATAAAGAGTACCGCATGCATTACGGCGTCGATATCGGCGCAAAATATGGTGCGTCGGTCCTCGCGGCAGACGACGGGACGGTCATCACGTCAAGCTACGATTCCTCGTATGGCCATTACATCGTCATCAGCCACGGCAACGGGATGACGACGCTGTACGCGCACCTGTCCAGCCGCCTTGTGAAGGCCGGCGACACGGTCACGCAGGGGAAGACCATCGGCAAGGTCGGGTCCACGGGTTCCTCCACGGGGCCGCACCTGCACTTTGAGGTCTCCGTCAACGGCTCCCGCGTCAACCCCCTGCAGTACTTCACCGGATATACCATAAAAGAGTAAAGATTGGGGCGCTTTTGTGAAAAAGCAGTTTCAGTTGAGGACAGTTCTAGCGCTGGTGCTCGCCGCATCAGCGCTAGCGTCTATCGTGACGGTCTTGTGCTTTTACGTCTACCTCGGCGGCGGCACGCCGCTTTTTACGGAGATAAAAACGTACATCGCCCTGCGGCGGAAAATCGGCTCGGTATACGTCGGCGAGGCCGACAGCGAGGAAATCTCGCACGCGGCGCTCTCCGCCGCCGTCGGCGCGCTGGGGGACAGGTGGTCTTATTACCTCACGCCTGAGCAGCTTCAGGCGTATCTGGAGTCGTCCAGCAACGAGTTTGCCGGCATCGGCGTGACCGTCTCGAAGGACGAGCAGTCGGGCGGCCTTCTCGTCGAGTACGTCTACCCCGGCTCCGGCGCCGAGCGCGCCGGCATCGAGCCGGGCGACGTGATTGTCTCCGTCGACGGGGAGGACATAACGGGCCTTGAGTTTGATAAGGCCGTCGGAAAAGTGGCGCGCGAGATCGGCGAGAGCGTGCTGCTCGGCGTCGTCGGAGAAGGCGGGGTGAGGCGGGACGTGACGGTGGAGTACGCCGTTATCGTCGTCAATCCCGTCAGATACGAGATGCTCGAGGGCGGCGTCGGATACATCGCGATACAAAACTTCGAGGCGCGCTGCGCGGACGAATTTATCGCCGCGGTGGACGCGCTCGTGGAAGACGGCGCGCAATCGCTTATCTTCGACGTGCGCAACAACGGCGGCGGGCGCGCGGTGGAGCTGATCCGCATGCTCGACCACCTGCTGCCGGAGGGCGAGATTTTCGTCGGCATCACGGCGCGCGGCGAGGAGGACGTCGTCTATTCCGACGCGGACGCCGTCACGCGCCCGGCGGTCGTGCTCGTCAACCAGCACAGCTATTCCGCGGCCGAGTATTTTGCCGCCGTCCTGCGGGAATATAATTATGCCGAAATTGTCGGAACGCGGACGACCGGCAAAAACCGCTCGCAGCAGACGTACCTTTTGCCGGACGGCGGCGCGCTGCACATCTCGACGGGCGAGTACCTCACACCCAACCGCGTCTCCCTCACCGAAACGGGCGGCCTTGAGCCCGACGTCGTGGTGGAGATGTCGGACGAGGACAATTTCGCGCTTATTTACGGCAAGCTGCCTTATGAAAAGGACGCGCAGCTGCAGGCGGCGCTTGAGCGTCTGCGCGAAGCGGCGTAACGCGCCCGCCGTGCCTGTGCTGCCCACTTATGGACAAGCATATTCAGTATGCGCGGCAGCCCCGGCTCCCTTTTAAGCGGGGCGGCGCACCGCTTGTATAAGGCTAAAGAAGCGGCGCCGCCGTAGCGGCGCGATGCTTGTTATGCGACTGTAGAGCGGCGCCGCGCCAGGCCGTCGCAGCGCCGATTGGAATACGGCTGAAGAGGCGGTAAAGCACGGACTTGCCTCCTGTATTCTTTTTGCCCGCGCGCTCATATATTCGATAGAGCGATGGACGACGGCGAAAGGATGTGAGGGGATGCTCTGCCTGCTTCAGGCCGGGGAAGGCTTTGAAAAAGGAAAGTATGTGGATCTGTCGCACACGCGCGTTCTCGGCGTGCGCGCGGCGGTGCTTACGGTCCGCCCGCCGCAGGGCGGCAGGGACGGGGAGAGAGCGCTCCGGGAGGTGCTCGAACGCTTGTCCGAGCTTCGCCCGCGGCGCGTCGTCTATTCAAGGGACTTTCCCTTTACGCGCCGGTGCGCCGGCGCGGGATTTCCCCCCGCGGGGGCCGACCTCCACAGCGCGCTCGCCGCGAAAGCGGCCATCGCGGCGGCGGGGGAGCGCGGCGGCGCCGTCTACGTCTACGCCGCCCGCCTAAGTCCCAGGGTTTTGGCGCATCTTGACGAGCTGCGGCACGCTTTCCGCCACATCCTCGCCGACGTGGGCGGGGGCGAGGGGTTGCTTGACCGCTTCGCGCGCCGGCACGGCGTGTCCGTTATCGCCCGTCCCGCGCCCGAGCGGGTGCAGACGGCTACGGCCGCGGTTTTTTACGACGAGCCGGACAGGGAGGTTTTGCTCTCCCGTACGTGCGTCGCTATCGTGCCGAAACGCTTATGGCTGGAGAAAATCCGGTGCGGGTTTGCCGTTTCGGGCCTGACCGTGCGCCTTGACAGGCGGAAATGGCCGACGTTGCCCGAACTCTTCCCGCCAGAGCCGCTTTTTTCGGCGGCGTTTGAGGCGGGCACGCTGCTCAGCGGCGACGTCTTCATAGACCGCGTCGCCCTCATGGAACGAGAGATGCAGGCCTGTATTGACAAATGCGGGGAGCAACTCTATAATATGTGTTCATACGAACAAGCAAGTAGGCTTTAAAGCATCAAAATCTCGTACCTGCGCCGTTTCCGGAGGCGGGGCGCCGCGCCCACGCGGCGGGTGCGTCATCGCATCCGAAAGGCGCTCCTTCTGTGCTGTTTGCGGCCGGAGCCGCCCTGACCAGCCGCTTGTTTGGACAATGCGCGCGCCGCGGCATTTATCAATAAAGCGCGGCTTTAAGGGCTCCGGCTTTCGCGCGGCAGGAGGACCGGCAGTGCCCCTTTAGACGAAAGGATGGTGGCTATGAGCAAGGGAATGCGTTATAAAATGAGCAGCGAACGCCTTGAGGAGCTCAAGAAAGAGCTGCACTACCTTGAAACGGTCAGAGAAAAAGAAGTCGCCGAACAAATCAAGCAGGCCCGCTCCTTCGGGGACCTCTCCGAAAACAGCGAGTACGACGAAGCGAAAACGGAGCAGGGCAAGCTTTATTCAAGAATCGCCGAGATAAAACGGCTCATTGAAAACGCCGAAATCATCACGAAAAGCGACAGGACGGACGAAGTCGGAATCGGCAACGCCGTCACCGTCCTGGACCTCGAATTCGGCAGCGAGGAGACGTACATCATCGTCGGGTCGCAGGAAGCCGACCCGACAACGGGTAAAATATCCGACGATTCGCCGCTGGGGAAGGGCCTGATCGGCCGCCGGGTCGGCGATGAAATTGAGATCGAAGCGCCCGCGGGCCATCTTCGATTCAAGATACTGAAAATCGACACTTAACGCTATATAGGAGGCGTTTATATTGGCGGAAGAGAACGAAATCCTCGAACAGCAACTGCCCGAACTGCTGGCCATTCGCCTTGAAAAGCTCAGGAAGCTCCAGGCGGAGGGGCGCGACCCGTTTGCCGAGACGAAATACGAGCGCACCGCCTATTCGGCCGACATCGTGCAAAACTTCGACGCGATGGAGAACACGGACGTGGCGGTGGCCGGGCGCATCATGGCAAAGCGCGGCATGGGCAAGGTCATTTTCCTCGACTTAAAGGACGACAAGGGCCGGATTCAGCTGTACATCCGCAAGGGGGACGTCGACGACGTCACCTTTGACGACATAAAAAGGATCGATATTGGTGACATCATCGGCGCGAAGGGTTTCGTCTTCCGCACGAAGATGGGCGAGGTATCGGTCCACTGCAAGGAAGTCAGGCTCCTTGCCAAATCCCTGCGCCCGCTCCCGGAGAAGTTCCACGGGCTCAGGGACATTGAGCTCAAATACCGCCAGCGCTACGTCGACCTCATCATGAACCCGGAGACGCGGCGCACATTTGAAATCCGCAGCCAGTTCATCCGCTACCTGCGGTCGTTCCTCGACGCAAGAGGCTTCCTGGAGGTGGAGACGCCCGTTTTGAGCACCATCTCCGGCGGCGCGACGGCCCGCCCCTTCATCACGCACCACAACACGCTGGGCATCGACATGTACCTGCGCATCGCCACGGAGCTGCACCTCAAGCGCCTGATTGTCGGCGGCATCGAGCGGGTGTATGAGATCGGCCGCATTTTCCGCAACGAGGGGATGGACACGAAGCACAACCCCGAGTTTACGTCGGTGGAGCTGTATCAGGCCTACGCCGACTACAACGACATGATGGACCTGTTCGAGGAGTTCCTCTCCTCCGCGGCGCGGGACATCCTCGGAACGCAGACGCTCCAGTGGCAGGGCGAGACGATCGACCTCACCCCCGGCTGGCCGCGCATGACGATGGCGGAGGCCGTAAAGATCCACACGGGCGTGGACTTCATGTCCTTTGACACGACGGAGGAGGCCGTCAGGGCCGCCGCCTCCATCGGCGTGAAGATGCCGGAGGGGAAGGAGCCCTCCTGGGGCGCCCTGCTCTACGAGTGCTTCGACCAGTGCGTGGAGGACAAGCTCATTCAGCCGGTTTTCATCATCGACCACCCCGTCGAAGTCTCGCCGCTGGCCAAGCGCAAGGCGAGCGACCCGCGCCTGACCGAGCGCTTCGAGCTGTTTATCTGCCGCAACGAGATGGGCAACGCCTTCTCCGAGCTCAACGACCCGATCGACCAGAAGCAGCGCTTTCAGCGCCAGGTCGAGCTGCGGGCGAGGGGCGACGACGAGGCCGGCATGATGGACGAGGACTTCATCATGGCCCTCGAGTACGGCATGCCGCCGACGGGCGGCCTTGGCATCGGCATCGACCGGTGCGTCATGATGTTCACGAACAACTCCTCGATCCGGGACGTCCTGCTCTTCCCGACGATGAAGCCGCTTGACTGATAACGACGCTATAAAGACACTTTCGCGCCATGCGAAAGTGTCTTTCCATTTTTTCACGTGTCAGGCCGCGCTCAAGCCCGTTGCTGCAAGTCGAAAACCATATTTTTAAGCCCGAAATCCGGGCAAATCGGGAAAACTAAGACCGCACGCCTTGACAGAAGCGAGACAATCTGTTTTCATAAAAAGCGCAGGCCGTGCAATCTCGCGCCGCCTGCGCGGGAGAGAAAACGCGGGAAGGAGCTTTTACATGCGCTGGACACGAAGTGTTTTTAAAATGACAGAAATCCTGCGCGGCCCGACGCTCTCCCCGTCAAGACTTCGAAAACGCATTAAAAGCTGCGGCAAAGGGGCGCCTTTGCCGCAGCTTCGCTGCATTTAAGGTGACAGGATGAACGAGATCACAAGCCGAAAAAACCCGCTGGTGCAGCATTTCAGGCGCCTTGGGGCGGACGGCGCCTACCGCCGCGAGACGGGCGAGTTTCTCTGCGACGGGGAAAAGCTCCTCAAAGACGCCCTCCTCTCCGGCGCCGAGGTGACGACCGTCCTGACCGAGCGGGAAGAGCTGCCCTTTAGCGTGCCGGGCGCGAAAGTCTACCGCGTCACGCGCGCGGTGATGGAAGCCGCCTCGCCGCTGAAAACGCCGCAGGACATTCTCTTTGCCTGCAAAATGCCGCTCCGCGACGCATCCCGCCCCGCCGGCTTTTCCATCCTGCTCGACGGGATTCAGGACCCCGGCAACATGGGCACGATTCTCCGCACCGCCGCCGCCTTCGGCGTCGGGCAGGTGCTCCTCACCGGCGCGTGCGCCGACCCCTTCGGCCCCAAAACCGTCCGCGCCACGATGGGGGCGGTTTTCCGCATGCCCGTCCGGCGCGTCACGCTCGCGGAGCTTGCGGAGATGAAATCGGAGGGCTTGACGCTTTACGGCGCGGCGCTGCGGGAGGGCAGCGAGGATATCCGCTCCGTCCCGATTGAAAGCGGCGTCGTCGCCATCGGGAGCGAGGGGCGGGGGCTGTCCGGGGATGTGCTCGCTTTGTGCGACAAAACCGTGATTATCCCGATGGCGCCGGGGACGGAGTCCCTCAACGCCGCGACGGCGGCGGCCATCGTTATATGGGAGGCGGCAAAGCGCCGGAAGCTTGTTTAGCGCGCCGCATGCGCCAATCATATTGCATGATGAGGGCATATCGTTTATTATATAATGAAAATACAAAAGCGTAAGTTTATGGCGGACCTGATAAATCCTGTAAGGCGTGAAAGCGGCCGAAGCGAGGTGTAGTATGGCGCCACTGACGTACTGGGTCTGGCTCTCCGCGCTCGCGGGGGTCGGCACCGCCGCGAAAAACAGGCTTCTTCATGCTTTCGGCTCGCCCGAGCAGATTTTCTTTGCCGACGAGCGGGCGTATCACGACGCCGACATCGCCCTGAGCGCACAGGAGAGGGCCGCGCTGTCGAACAAGAGCCTTGCCGAAGCGCGGCGCATCCTCGACGTGTGCGCGGAGCATGGGTACCGCATCCTCACGCTCGCGGACGCCGAATACCCCGCGCGGCTGAAGAACATCGACGACCCACCTGTCGTGCTGTACGTGCGCGGCGCGCTGCCCGTCGTCGACGAGGAGGCGTGCGTGGCCATCGTCGGCACGCGCAGCTGCACGCCTTACGGCCTGAAAACGGCCGAGCGCATCGCGTACGAGGCGGCGCGGGACGGCCTTCTCGTCGTCACGGGGCTGGCCCGCGGGATTGACACGGCGGCCGCGCTCGGCGCCCTGAGGGCGGGCGGGCGCGTCGTGGGCGTCCTCGGCTCGGGCGTCGACGTCGTCTACCCGAAGGAAAACGGGGAGCTGTTTGAGGATGTGGCGGCCGTCGGGGCGCTCGTGAGCGAGTACCCGCCCGGCACGCCGGCGCTCTCGGGCAATTTCCCGAGGCGAAACCGCATCATCAGCGGCCTTTCCTGCGGCGTCGTCGTTGTGGAGGCGCCGCCGCGCAGCGGCGCGCTCATCACGGCGGCGCTTGCCCTCGAGCAGGGGCGGGACGTGTTCGCCGTGCCCGGCAACGCCGACTCTGTCGCCAGCCGCGGGACGAACCGGCTCATCCGCGAGGGGGCCATCCTCGTCACGAGCGGGGACGACATCGCCGAAGAATACGCGGCTTTGTTTCCGGAGAAAATCCGAATGAAGGCCGTGAAAGTGCCGCTCGACGAAGACCAGACGGAAGCCCTGAGCGCGCGCGCTCTCGTACAGAATCGACAAAAATCGGAGAAAATAGAGATTGACAATGGTAAAACGGTGGAATATATTGACCTAGTACAGCTGGCCGAGCACCTCGGCGAGCAGGAAATGGCGCTGATTTCAGCGCTTGCCGGCAGGACGATGCACATCGACGACATCATCGCCCAGGCGGGCCTTCCGGCGTCGGACGTTCTCGCGTCGCTGACGCTGCTGGAAATCGAAGGCATCGCCGAGCAGCTGCCGGGGAAGTTCTTCCGCATACCGCAGGTGCGCGGGTGACGCGTTCTCGCAGGCCGCACCGCGCGTTTTCTATACATATACAGTGAAATGGGGACACAACAAGGAATGGCAAACGCAAAAACAGACCTTGTCATCGTCGAGTCGCCCTCCAAGGCCAAGACGATTAGCAAATATCTGGGCAGCCAGTTTACCGTCAAGGCTTCGATGGGGCATCTTCGCGATCTGCCGAAGAGCAAGCTTGGCGTGGACATTGAAAACGGCTTTGAGCCGGTCTACCAGCCCGTCAATGGGCGCGAAGAGACCATCAACGAACTGAAAAAAGCCGCGCAAAACAGCGATAAAGTCTACCTCGCGACCGACCCGGACCGCGAGGGCGAAGCCATTTCGTGGCATCTTAAGGAACTGCTCAACCTCTCCGACGAGCGGGCGCTGCGCGTCACGTTCAACGAGCTGACGAAAAAAGTCGTTCAGGAGAGCATAATGCACCCGCGCCCGATCGACCAGGACCTCGTCAACGCCCAGCAGGCGCGGCGCATCCTGGACCGCATCGTCGGCTACAAGCTCAGCCCGTTTTTGTGGAAGAAGATTAAGCGCGGCCTGTCCGCCGGGCGCGTGCAGTCGGCCACCATGCGCATGGTTGTCGACCGCGAGGAGGAGATCCGCGCCTTCGTGCCGGAGGAGTACTGGCTGCTCTCCGTCGACATCGCGCGCGAAGAGAAGCCCGGGCGCTTTGCCGCGAATTACTACGGCTTTGGCGGCAAAAAGGCGGAGCTGAAGACGGCCGGCGACGTGCAGGCCGTTGTCGACGCTGTTTCCAAAGAGCCGTTTGTCGTTACAAACGTCAAGAAGTCGGAGAAGAAGCGCTCGCCCTCGCCTCCGTTTATCACGTCCACGCTCCAGCAGGAGGCCTCGCGCAAGCTCGGCATGACGCCGCAGCGCACGATGTCCATCGCGCAGCAGCTCTACGAAGGCGTCGACGTCGAGGGCGAAGGCACCATCGGCTTGATTACTTACATGCGCACCGACTCGCTGCGCATCTCCGAAGAGGCCCTCGCCGACGCGAGGGAGTTTATCGTCCGGCAGTACGGGGCGGAGTACTACCCCGGCCAGCCGACGCGCTACAAGACGAAGGCCGGCGCGCAGGACGCGCACGAGGCCATCCGTCCGACGAACGTGTTCATCACGCCGGATAAAGTCCGCTCCAGCGTCACAAACGACCAGTACCGCCTCTACCGGCTTATATGGAGCCGTTTTATCGCCAGCCAGATGACCAGCGCCGTCTACGACAGCGTCACCGTCGACGTCGAGTCGGCCGGCCATATCTTCCGCGCGACAAACTCCGTCATCCGGTTCCCCGGCTTTACAGCCGTGTACGAAGAAGGGCGGGACGACGACAAAGAGGAGGAGACCTCGCCCCTGCCCGACCTCGAGACGGGCGAGCGCCTGAGGCTCGAGGACATCAAAAAGGAGCAGAAGTTTACCCAGCCGCCGCCGCGCTACACGGAGGCGACGCTGATTAAGGCGATGGAGGAGACGGGCGTCGGCCGTCCGAGCACGTACGCGCCCACGATCTCCACGATTTTGGACCGCGAGTACGTCGTCAAGGAAGGCAAGACGCTCCGGCCGACGGCCCTCGGCGAAGTCGTCACGCAGCTGATGAAGGAGCGCTTTGCCGACATCGTCGACTTAAACTTTACCGCGCGGATGGAGGAGTCCCTCGACAGCGTCGAGAAAGGCGAGCGGGACTGGAAGAGCGTCCTCGAGGACTTCTACACAAGCTTTGCCGTCGCCCTTGAGAAGGCCGAAAAGGAGCTCGAAGGCGAGCATATCAAAATCCCGGACGAAGTGTCCGACGAGGTGTGCGACGTGTGCGGGCGGAGGATGGTCGTGAAGGCCGGCCGGTTCGGCCGCTTCCTCGCCTGCCCGGGCTACCCCGAGTGCAGCTTCACGAAGCCCCTCGTCGTGGAAATGCCGGGCAAGTGCCCGCGGTGCGGCAGCCGCATCTTAAAGCGCACGTCGAAAAACGGGTACACCTATTACGCGTGCGAAAAGCTCAAAGAGTGCGGCTTTATGACGTGGGACGTGCCCGTCAAGGACAACTGCCCCGAGTGCGGGCAGACGATGTTCAAAAAATCGGGGAAGGGATACCGAAAACCCTTCTGCATCAACGAAAACTGCCCCAACTTCGTGCCGGAGGAAAAGCGCGGCTACAGGAAAAAGACGGCCGCGCCGGCCGGGGAGGCCGAAGCGGCCCCTTCGGAGCAGGCGGAGGAAAATAAGAGCGCCGAGCCGGAAAGCGGCAAAAAGAAGCGGCTGACCAGGGGCCTCAAGAAAGAAGCGGAGAAGAAACCCGCTAAAACATCCCGCAAAAAGGCCGAGGCGCCCGAGGCGGAGGAAAAGGCGCCGCCCGCGGCCGAGCGGGAGACGGCGGCGGTGAAATAGCATGAACGTCACGGTTGTCGGAGCGGGCCTTGCCGGCAGCGAGGCGGCGTGGCAGATCGCCCGGCGGGGCGTCGACGTCACGCTCGTCGAGATGCGGCCGGAAAAAAGCACGCCCGCGCACCACACGGCGTATTTCGCCGAACTTGTCTGCTCCAACTCCCTCCGCAGCGACGAGCTGACAAACGCCGTCGGACTCCTCAAGGAGGAGATGCGGCGGCTCGGCAGCCTCATCATGCAG
>Ga0134100_1001641_pt1 | contig 20275 bp, 16 predicted proteins | sample 11_taG_2_FD_94444 | JGI IMG/M metagenome (GOLD analysis project Ga0134100, IMG submission 94444) | Switchgrass degrading microbial communities from high solid loading bioreactors in New Hampshire, USA - 11_42_5_180_A3 metaG | ecosystem: Engineered > Bioreactor > Semi-continuous > Anaerobic >...
CAAATAATAGAGGAAAGGTTATATTTATTGCAGCTACAAACAGGCCGGATTTGCTTGACCCGGCGTTGAAAAGGGCAGGCAGGTTTGACAAAAAAATACCGATACTTTTACCTGAATTGGAGGAAAGAGCTGAAATATTCAGAATAATGATTGACAAATATAAATTTGAAACAGATATAACAGATTTCACGCCTTTTGCTGAAAAGACGGATAGCTATACAGGTGCTGAAATTGAAATAGTAGTCAGAAAGGCATATGAGCTGGCTAACGAAGACGATACCGAGGGAGCCATACTGACTGCCGGAATACTTGAAGAAGCTATAGACAGGTGCAGGCCAAGCACTCAGCAGGTGCAGTTTATGACTATGCTAGCAATTGAAGAATGTGACGATAAAGACTTGCTGCCGGATAAGTATAAGGATTTGTGTGGAAATACATTTTCCCAGCAGAATATAAGTGAATGTGGCGGGTAATACCGGAAAATACGATTGTTGCAATATTATACCAATATGACTTTACAATAGACTTTATTTGTTATAAATTATTCATAAGGAACAAGTTTAATTAATTTAACTTGTTGTGCTGGCATTTCGATAGCAGGAGTTACCAGCTTAAGAGTTAGTAAAAACTGGCTCTGAAGCTCTCCGTTATGCTATCTCAATTACTTTGCATAAAAGTTAATAAATTATAAGAACAGGAGGATATTATCATGGGTTTTTTTAGCAGACTTGGTTCTTTGATTCGTGGATTCTTTGGTTTATTTGTTGGTGGTATAGAGGAAAAAAATCCTGAGGTTCTTTTTGAAGATATAAAAAACAGGATTGAGAAGGCAAGAAAAGAGGCAGAGCAACAAATAATCGAAATACAGACAAATGCTGAATTGATTAAAATGGAAATGAAAAATGCTGAAAAGAACCTCAATGCAGTCAAAGCAAGAGTAGAGGCCGCACAAAGACAGGGAGATAAGGATTTATTGGTTGAACTTCTTATTCAGGAAGAAGAGTACCAGAACACTTATGATACCCACAAGGCAACATATGACAAGGCCATGGAGGAAGTAGCGAAAATACGTGAGGATTATAAGATATTTGAGTCTGAGATGAATGCGAAGCTTAATGAATTGAAGACACTTAAATCTCAGGCAAAAATGGCTGCTCTCAGAGAAAATATAAACTCTGTAAATGCGCAGTATACTTCCAAGAATAATAAAATCGGAAGTGTCAATGAGAGCATGGAAAGGGCAAGAGAGATTGTCAATAAGAAGACGGCAAGAGCAAATGCTATTGAATCTCTGAATGATGCAAATACGGAAATGAAGCTCAAGAGACTTGATATGAATTCAGCCAGGGAAAGGGCAAAAGCAAGGGCTGAGGCAATGTTGAGCAGTAACGAGGGATTTGAGGTAAAGGAAAAGATCGAAAATAAAATTAATAATTAACGTATAAAATTTATGTTTAATTAGAATTTGAGAGGTAGTTATGAAATCTGGTTTACTGGTAAGTGCTCTATTCAGGTTGAGGAATTTAGGAATTCTATTGGTTGCGCTTGGAGTGGCTTTTTTTACGGAAGGTACTATTCCAGCTATTCAACCAATAGTGTATCCTGTAGCTTTGGGTGTATACATTATATCTGTCATTCAGAGCCTGAGCAGCAAAAAGTTCCATGAAGAGTTCAACCAAAAACAGAAGATAAAACATATTCAGGATCTTAATTATAAATGCCTTAAGCTTGCTGCACAGGCAAAAAAGCATACTAATGCAACTTACAGCCAGAAGCTGAATAAGGTTATTGAAGACAAGGATGCGATAGTAGACTCTTTTTTCAGAGGTGAGAAAAGTTTTCTCAAGGAAAAGATTGTGGAGCAGACGCTGAACCTGGTTATTTCCTATATCAGGCTTCTTACCAATTTTTGTATAAGGAGCAGGGAGCTCAGCAATGTAGATGTGAGTGAAGTAGTTGAAAGAATAAATAAGAATATGCGAAAACTCAATTTTGTACATGATCAAAATGCTGCCGAAGATCTGAAGAAAGTCATTGAAATGGATGAGAAAATTGTAAACCGCCTGAAGGAAGAAAAGGCGGAGATTGAGAGAATAGGCACCAAGCTTGATTATATGGAAAGTACGGTCAATATGTTCAAACACCAGATAATGTCCAGTATTGAAACTGAAGAAATGTTGGAAACACTTGAAACTGCTGTTAATGAAGCTACAGCTCTGGACAATGTGCTTGAAGAAAGGCGCAGAAGCAGAGTTAACGCATAGTAGGGGGTAGTAATGGGCGTTTGCTGTGGAGTTGATATAGTTGAAGTTAGCAGGATAAAACATTCTCTGGAAAATGGGGGGGAAGCTTTTAAGAAGCGAGTTTTTACAGAGAAGGAAATCGAATACTGCGAAAGCAAGAAATCCACGAAATACGAGAGCTATGCTGCCAGGTTTGCGGCTAAGGAGGCTGTTTCAAAGGCTTTTGGAACAGGTATTGGCAAATACATTTCTTGGAAGGATATAGAAGTCATAAACGACGAAAAGGGAAAACCAAATGTTATATTGTCTGATAGGGCAAAGGAGCTGTTTTGCAGCATAAACGGTCTGGATATTTCTATAAGCCTGTCCCATTGCAAGAACTATGCAGTGGCATATGTAGTTTTTGAAACTGGAAATACAATGAAATAGAATTCAGTTTAGAAATCAGTAGGTATGATTTTTCCAGTGGTAATAAACATAATTTTCCAGTGAGATAAGTAAAGTCATTCCTTCAATTCTTTTTCTATTTCTGATACAATATATTTAATGAATTGAGAAAAAGTCCGATTAATTCAAAAAGGTGTGTGATGGGGATGAAAACGGTAAAATTCCTGCATTGTGCTGATATCCACCTGGATGCACCTTTTACTTCTCTTAGCACGGAAGAAGGGAAGTCCTCCGAACGTAGGCAGGATTTGAAACTTACTTTCAGAAGGATTACCGAAACAGCGAAGAGCGAAAAGGTTGATTTGCTTCTAATAAGTGGAGACCTCTATGAACATCACTATGTTCGAAAGTCTACCATTTGCTTCATAAACGATTGTTTCAAAGAAATTCCTAAAATAAAGGTGGTTATTGTACCGGGTAATCATGACCCGAATACCGCAAACTCTTATTACAGGAATTTTAATTGGGCTGATAATGTTTATATACTAACAGAGGAAAATAGCTTTGCCAGGTTTGAGGATATTGATACCATTGTTTATGGTATAGGTTTTGACAGTAGTTTTAAAGATACGGGCATAAGTAGTGGACTTAAGGGTATTAATCGTGGATTTAATGAAAATGCAGAATCATGCATTGAAAATCCAGAGTCATACATAAATATTCTACTTTGCCATGGTACGCTGGACATGGATATAGGGGACAAAAACTATAACCTGGTTAAGAGTGAAGAACTTGACAGGCTAGGTATGGATTATATTGCTCTGGGGCATTTTCACAACAGGATGGAAGCACAAGGTGTACGAGGCAATATTTTTAACCCGGGGAGTCCTGAACCTCTCGGTTTTGACGAGATGGGCGGGCATGGCGTTATTATGGGATCAATTTTAAAAGATGAAAACTCCGTATCAAAAATTGACTGGAAGTTTATTGAGCTTAGCCGAAAGACTTATGAGGAGATCGAGGTTAATATAGACGGATGTTGCAGCGACGAGCAGGTCAGTAACAGAATTCTTGAGACTTTAGGGGATAAGGATTATAGGAACAGTCTGCTTAATATCGTATTGAAAGGATATACCGGCTGCAATTTCACAATAGACAGCCGGGTTGTAAAGTCTTACATAGGGGATAGGGCATACTTTGTAAAAATAAAGGATTTTACAGATCCTGATTATAATTTTGATGAGATTTCAAAAGAGCCTGGTCTCAAAGGACTGTATGTTCGTAAAATTCTTTCAATGATTGATGAAAGTAAAGATGAAGATAGAGCAAGACTTCTTAAAAAGGCATTATATTATGGAATAGAGGCTTTGGAGCGGGGCGAGATATGCATATAGACAAGCTTCAGATAACAGGTTTTGGGAAAATTAGAGATAAGACTATTGAGCTTTCCAATGGCTTAAATATCATATATGGATGCAACGAGGCAGGAAAGAGCACTCTTTGGTGGTTTATCAGAGCTATGCTGTTTGGCCTGAAGGGGGGAAGGAAAACGAAAGACGGTATTCCCCCGCCACTAAAGAGATATAAGCCATGGGATAACGGAACCTACGGCGGTGTTATGGAATACACCCTTGACAATGGTGAACACTACAGGGTGGAAAGAGATTTTGACACAGGTTCAACCAGAATTTTTGATTCCCTTTTCAATGATATAACCGGCACTTTCACTGTGACCAGAGAGGCAGGAATTCAATTTGCTGAAAAACATTTTGGGCTGAACGATGTGTGCTTTGAAAAAACAGCCTTAATAAGACAGATGAACTCACGTATAGATGACAGCGATAGCAGGGAACTTGTCAGCAGGCTTGTTAACGTGCACCAGACCGGTTTTGAGGACGTATCTTTTAAAAAAGCCCGGCAGGTGCTAAGGGAAGCATTAAAGAACTATGTAGGTAATGAGAAAACTACTGAACGTCCACTCGATAAAGTAGTTAAAAAAATATCGGAACTAAAAGAAAGAAAAACAAGTCTTATTAATAAAAAGGAATCATTTTTGACCACTCAAAGCCAGCTGAACAACGCACTTTTTGAAAAAAATTGTGTTGAGTATAAAAAAGAAGCACTGGCGGAAGTGGGAAAGGTAATAGGTCTGATAAAAGAGGCTAAAGGATATAAGGACAGGCTTGCCGCTTTGAAAGAGGCCGAGGGGAAGATTCTTTCCATAAAAAAGGAGCTCAGTGAAGCAAAGGAAAAGCTTAGAGAGGTTTATGAAACCCGCCAGCAGCTTGCTGCATTTTCACATTATAGTGATGAGTGCGGAGATGAACTGAATATAAAATATCATGAGCTCAGAATGCTGCAAAAGGAAAATGACAGCCTGGAGTATTCAATCGAAACTAAAAAACAGCACTGTATGAAACTGGAAGGCAGGATAGAACCCTTCAGGAAACTTGCAGTCCTTAATGAAAACCCGGATAAGCAGTTGCTTGCTCTCCGGGAGGAAATAGATAATCTTAGACATGAGCAGAAAAGATTTGTAACTGTTTTTGGCCATAGGGAATTGATACAAAAAGAGAAAAAGAAGAATTCTTCGATAGCAGTATCTATTGTATCAACAGTGCTTGCAGCTGTATGTATAGTTTTAGGGATAAGCGGCGGCAAGGGAATATTTAAAGAAGTACCGGCTATACCGATGTTTGCAGCATTACTGCTTTTGCTTGCTTTGGCAGCAGTACAGGCTTATAGAGGGATAAAACTGGGTAAGGACATCTCAAATATGAGGTACATGAAAAAGAAGGAGGAAGAAGAGGTTGACAATATAGTAAAAAAAATAGCTGAAAAGGAGAAATCCCTTAATGAAATATTGGACAAGGCCGGCGTGACAAGCGTTGAAGACTTTATTGCGGCCAGGGCATCCTGTGACAGTATGATACAGCATTTAACAATGTTGAATAGTGAGATTGAGCATCTGGAAGAAAGTTATAAGATAAATGCTGAAACAATTTACAGGTTAAAGAATGAGATCAGTGAGAAGCTCATGGCAGCCGGAATAATTGAGAGTGGTAATGGAGACATAGAAGAGAGACACGTAAACGAATTTAAGGCGGCTATAGCAAAGTATAATGAAATCGAAACTGCTGTTGAGTATTTGTCAAAGAGAGTAAAGGATTTGGAAAGTGCTCTTGGATCACTTTACGGCAGTGTTTCTTCAATATGCATGAGAAATTGTGAAAACAGTGAAGAACTGGGTTTTATCATAAAAGACATATCCCAAAAAGTGTACGAAACGGATACGAGTATTGGTAATATAATAAAGACAGTTTCACAGCAATTTAGGAACGTATGCTTTGAAAAGCCATATTTTGAACTATTGGCGCAGGCTGAGAACGGACAGGCAATAGAAAAGATAGAAGAGAGCTGGAAGCTGGAATATGAAGGTGTATGCAGACGGGATAGTGAACTGGCTCTTATGATAAAGGAATACGAGACTTTGCTCAAGGGTATTCCGGATGATGAAGAGATACAGAGCGTACAGGAACAGATAGAAGAGCTTGAGCTAAAGAAGAGAGAACTGGAGGAGAAGGGTGAGGCTCTGAGAATTGCAATTGATGTAATGACTGAAGCAAGCATTGATTTACAAAGAAATTTTGCTCCTCTGCTCAATTCAAGGATGAGTGACATCATCAGCAGTATAACATCCGGAAGGTATAAAGAGGTCCGTGCTGACGACAACCTTTTTCTAAACACTATATCTCCGGAGACTCTTGGCGTTACATCTGCAGCACTGCTAAGCTGTGGAACGGTGGAGCAAATATATTTAGCTTTAAGAATAGCTATGGCAGAATTAATAACAAACGGGGAAAAGTTGCCGCTTATTATGGATGAAACTTTTGCATTCTATGATGATGCAAGAAGTATGGAGGCTTTCAGGTTATTGGATAAGCTTTCAAATGACAGGCAGATTCTGCTTTTTACCTGCAAGAGCCGTGAGATAGAGATGGCAAAAGAGCAGAAGCCTGATGCCAGGTACCTGACATTGGAGTAGTAATGTAAGAAGAGAAAATTTTGCAGGGGGTAAGAATTTTATGAGAAGGTCTGTATCTTTAATAATATTGTTTACTATAGTACTTTTAACCTTTGCAGGTTGTGGGAGGGAAACTAAGATAGCAAGCCTTGACTTTCCTGATATGGACAGTGGGGAAAGTAGTCCTACAGAAGGTAATTCTTCAGCTAAGGATTCTGATACAGGAAAAAAGGTCTCTGAGACAGTAAATTTAAGCACTACAAATAAAAGTGATGAAGAAGAGACTGATTCTGATAGTTCAGAGTATATGGATAATATAGGTGTTATTATAGATACCACGGTAGATGTGTTTGCAGAAGCGGATATTAAATCCGAAAGAGTTACACAGGCAATATTCAACCAACCTGTTGAAATACTGGAAGAAAAGGAAGACTGGCTAAAAGTTAAAGTAGTGGATGGATATACAGGCTGGGTAAAATCCAAATTCGTCAGTACCGATACTTTAAGTGTTGATATAAATAAATATAAATACAAGGTTGTTATTTCAGCAAAAACAAAAACTATACTTTCGCAAGCTAAAGGCGGAATCACAATTAAAGAAGTTGTGATGGGTACTGAGCTATATTCCAACAATAAGATGGACGGCTCATATGAAGTGGCTCTCCCCGGCAGAATCACCGGATGGGTCAGCGAAGAAGGTACCATAGAACTTGAACCGGATATGAAAATACCTGAAACCCAGGCGGAAGATTTTATTGATACCGCTAAAAAGTTCAAAGGTACTAAATATATGTGGGGCGGGGTTAGCGCAAACGGCCTGGATTGTTCGGGATTGACTTATATATGCGCCAGGATTAATGGGGTTAATTTGCCGAGAGATTCGAAAGATCAGTTTAAAGTGGGTAAGAAGGTTCAAAAAAGCGGAATACAGCCGGGGGATCTGTTGTTTTTCAGTACAAATGAAGACCTGAAAGATATATCTCACGTTGGAATCTATTTAGGCAACAATGAGTTTATCCATGCATCAAAGGGCAAAGGGTATGTGCTTATTTCTTCCCTTGAAAGCAGTTACTACCAGAATAGGCTGGTGGGGGCAAGGCGAATATTTTATTAATGGCTTATACACAACTTTTATCCGGATGTTCAAAGGTCGGGAAGCTGTTTTCAATCTTTTAATCCAAGTTTTAGTTGGAATTGAACTGCTAGGCTTTGACTGTATTGCGCATGTTTTGGTATATAAGCTCTTCAAGGAGAAGCACAATGTCTTCTCCTGCCTGCGGCTTTGCAAGGAACCTTGACATTTCCTTCATATGCCGCAGACGGAGCGGGTTTTCCACTGTTTGACGCAATATGCTGTCAATGTCGTCTTCAGGCGTTATTCTTACAGCAGCACCGCTATTGACGAGAAATTGCGCATTTTTTTCTTCCTGCCCGGGTATCGGGGACATTAAAAATATGGGAAGCTCCTTTATAAGTGCTTCTGAAATAGTCAGTCCACCTGGTTTGGTTATAATGAAATTGGATACTTCCATATAATCAGCAACAAGGTTGGTATATCCGAGGATTCTGACGCTTTTACCTGTATCTTGCGAACAGTTCTCCAGTTGAGCCTTCAACTTTTGGTTTCTCCCAGTAATGGCTATTATTTGACTGACTTTTTTGCTTTTTTGCAGCATTTGAAATGCTGTTTGCATTTCACCAAATCCAAGGCTTCCTCCCATAATTAATGCGGTGGGACAGTCGTCAAGTCCAAACCTGTTTAATAGCTTTTTTCTGTTTTTTCTCTCTGAAAACGCCATTGAAACCGGTATTCCCAGATTATATATGATACCTGGGGGAATTCCTATACCAATCATTTTTTCTTTTACAAACTCATGTCCAACTACATAGGCATCGACACAATCCTGCTTCCAGAGCATATGGTCCGTAAAATCTGTGATGACGGCTATCACAGGACAGAATACGCTGTTCTTTTTCTTAAGGCAGGAAACCATTTGCAGCGTTATTGGATGAGTACAAACAATAGCAGACGGATTAAAACTATCTATTAAACCCTGTAATTTACCGGACAGTGCGCTGGATATGGCTTTTGAAATACTTATAATGTTACTGTCGTAGTCTGATAACCTGTACAGCTTTCCATATAAATTTGGTGTATTTTTAATTGTATTAATATAGCTTCCTATAAGAAGCCTGTCAATCAACGGACTTATGTATTTCAGAGCGTCCACTATCATGGTTCTTGAAGAGGGATATTTTAAATCAATTCTTTCTTTTACAGCTTCGGCTGCTCTTTCGTGTCCTCCGCCTGCAGATACTGGTAAAAAAAGTATATTCATGCCGTGCCTCCAATATTTGCGGGTAATTTCCTTCTAATTATTAGCTAAACGTTTATTAATTATTACAACTGGTTTTGATTAATACAGTTCATCTTAGGGCGTAAATATCTAAAAATGTATATTTTCTGTAATAAAACAAAAAATATCAATGCATATCCGAAAAAATTAAAGAGTGTTATCAGCTTTTGAGGAGGAGTGTCATTGAGAAAAGCAAAAATCGCTTTAATAATAGTTCTGGTTATGCTGCTTGTTTCTATTTCATTTGATGGTGGGGAGTATATGGCGCCGTCTGTACCAATGCTTGACTTAAACAGTGAAGGTCCTGATGTAAGTGACATGCAGCAGAGGCTAAAAAATTGGGGCTATTATAAAGGTAATATAGATGGTTTTTTTGGATGGGATACTTTTTTTGCTGTAAGAGAGTTTCAGGAAAGTCATGGCCTTGAGCCTACAGGAATCGCTGATCCCAAGACATTGATGGCGATGGGATTTACAAAGTTGAGAAGGCCACGCACTGTGTATGCCCAAAGCGCGAAAGGGATATCAGAAGAACAGCTTCTGGCCAGGGCTATAAACGGAGAAGCCCGGGGTGAACCATATGAGGGGCAGGTTGCGGTGGGAGCGGTAATATTGAATAGAACAAGAGACCCAAAGTTTCCTAAAACAATAGCAGGAGTCATATATCAGCCTGGAGCTTTCACTGCGGTGTCTGACGGGCAGATCAATGTACCTATAGATTCTAATTCAACGGTTGTTAAAGCTGCCCGGGATGCATTAAACGGATGGGATCCTACAGATGGATGCCTGTATTACTGGAATCCTGCAACAGCCACAAGCAAGTGGATATGGAGCAGAACAATAGTAAAGAAAATAGGAAAACACTATTTTGGCAAATAATCTGAAAAACTCTTTAATATAACGTTGTAAGGAGGAGAACAATTGAGTATCAGGGAAAAGCTTTTAGATTTTAAAAGAAGGCTGTCAGACAGAAAAATGTACAGTATTGTAATTGTCGTAATTGCGGCAGTCGCAATATGGGGAATAACACAGTATAAAAAGGCTGCAGATCTGCGACAGGAACTGGACAATCAATACAACCGGGCATTTTATGATATGATTGGATATGTTAATAATGTAGAGACTTTGCTTGTAAAATCCATGATTACATCGACACCGGAAAAAACTGCTTCGATCCTTCAGGAGGCATGGAGGCAGGCAAACCTTGCCCAGACGAACCTTGGACAGCTTCCGGTTTCACAGCCGGTTCTTGCCAATACATCCAAATTCTTAACACAAGTCGGAGACCTGGCATATTCCCTGAACAATCAAAATTTGGACGGCAAACCTCTTAAAGATGATCAATACAATTTGATAGAAAAATTGCACGGCTTTGCGGTATCGTTGAACAAAAGCTTGAATGACTTACAGAGCCAGCTAGCCAACGGAAGACTGAAATGGGGTGAACTGGCCAACAAAGGAACCAGGCTGTTCAAAAAAACATCCCAGGAGATGAAGATGCAGCAGTTTGAAACAATAGATAAGACATTTCAGGAGTATCCTACACTAATATATGATGGCCCATTTTCAGACCATCTAACTACAGCTGAGCCAAAGGGTATAACAGGAGATATGCTGAGCGCTGAACAGGCAAAGGAGAGTGTTATTAAGCTTTTTGGAAAAGATAAGGTAAAGGCAGTGGAACTCACAGGCCAGAATGATAACGACCCCTTAAGGACATTCAGTTACAGTGTTAAGTTTAACAATGCATCTGATGATCAGATTGCAACTGTAGGTATAACGCAAAAAGGCGGTCATGTTCTATGGATGCTTTATAATAAGCCGGTTGCAGAAAAAAAGATAGAAATGGACGAGGCTAAGGAGTTAGGTAAAAAATTTCTGGAAAAGCATGGCTTTAAGGGAATGGTCGATACTTATTATCTTGCAGAGGACAATACTGCTACTATAAACTATGCTTATCAACAGGATAATGTCACTATATATCCGGACCTGGTGAAGCTGAAGATAGCCCTTGACGATGGTGAGATAATAGGAATTGAGAGCAAGGGATATCTCTATTCCCACAGAGAGAGGGATATTCCTGAGCCTAAGATTACGCAGGAGGAAGCCAGGTCAAAGATTAACCCCAGAATGGAAATTTTAAGTTCAGGGCTTGCAATTATTCCTACAGATTATAAAACTGAATTATTTGTTTATGAGTTTAAAGGCAAAGTAAATGATAATGACTTCCTTGTTTACATAAATGCTGAAACAGGGAAGGAAGAAGACGTACTAATGATTGTAAACACTCCAAACGGAACTCTTACAATGTGAAATAGCTATGAGTCTGAGCGAAATGTAAAGAATCGGGATGCATGGTAAAAGACATGGGGACAGTTCTCAATAATAGAGATACGAAGACAATACCCAAAAATGGTCCGTAATTTATAGGCGCAACTTTCAACAATTGAGATAGGGGACAGTATTGACAAATGTTTAATAAAAAATAATAAGTAAAGTATGCAATACAATGTGGTAATAATTTGTATCTGTTAAAACTTGAGAACTGTCCCCCAATTGCTGTCCTCCAATTATGGCTTGATGTTGTATATTCTTGTAAATTTGAGTATTATAATAATACTATAATATTAAATTAAATAGAGATGTGTATGTTGGAGGTTTTAAAATGGAAGATAATTTTGAAGGGGTTAATGTAACAGAGGTCAGTCTACAGAATGAGCAACTACGCAAACCCAGTCTTGCGCAGGTTGCAGCTATTTTTTCTATTACGGTAATATTATTTTTTACTATAGGTTCTACAGTACAAAAAAATGAAATATACTCGGGACTTCTGATAACAGAATTCTTGTTGATAATGCTTCCTGCATTGCTTATGCTTATCATTTACAAATATGACGTAAAAAAAATACTCAGAATTAATAAAGTAAACATAAAAAGCCTTTTTCTAATATTTTTTATTATGCTATTTGCAATACCGGTTGTTGGCATCGTTAACTTTGCAAATATCTGGATTGTTACTAAAGTGTTTGGAAGGGTTGCCATATCACAGCCCCCTATTGCAGAAACTGTAGGAGGGCTTCTTATAAGCATTTTGATAATTGGCGGATCTGCGGGCATATGTGAGGAAATAATGTTTAGAGGGGTAATACAGAGAGGGCTTGAGAGATTAGGAGCGGTAAAATCAATTTTATTTACTGCATTCCTTTTTGCGGTTATGCACCTTGATTTCCAGAAACTTTTCGGAACATTTCTGCTTGGGACGCTCATAGGCTATATTGTGTATAAGACGAACTCCATTTTCAGCGGCATGTTTGCGCATTTTTCCAATAACACCATTGCTGTACTTGCAAATTTTGCTGCTATCAAGATGGATGAGAGGCTGACATCTGAACTAAGTGAGATGAACAACATTTATAGTACAGGCATGGATTTTTCTGCTTTTGAAAACCTGCCTTCGGAAATGCTTGTTATAGTTATTTTTTTAGTAACATTTATGGTACTCTTTTGCTCGGCAGTATTAGCCGGACTTGTCACTGCTCTGATCAGAATAAACAAAGGCAAAGCAGAAAAGATCATACCCGAAAGGGGTAAGAGCCTGAAAGGAGCACTATGGTTTCTCCCGGCAGCGGCAATCATAGGCTTTGTATATTATGCCCAGGGCGTGGAATTACTACGTGTAGATACTGATGTTGCAATAAACTTCCTGAAATCATTGGCACAACAGGTTTTGATATTACTATTGTAACTGTTTGTGCCAATACTATTGTAGCTAAGTTGCATCAGTTGTTCTCGTATTAGTTTTAGGTGTGCCATATTTACCCATGAGAGTTTTCAGCTTTCTTATATCTTCGCCTGCAAACTTGTATATATCAAAATAGCCAATTATCCTTGATACTATTCTTTCGTCGTAGTATTCATACATTTTTTTAATATCTATATTTGTTGATATGATAGTCTTGCAGGGTTTTGAAAAATCATTTGACTGCCTCATGCTGAGGAGAGTCAAAAAATCTGCGTATCGAGCCGCACTTGGTGATTCTGTGCCAAGGTCATCGATTATTAACAGTTCTACGTCGTATATGCTTTTGTAGCCTGCATCCTGATAAGTATCATCTTTGAATGATCTGAGTTTATATTCATTAATGGCATTAAAGAGTATGGGTGCAGGCTGATATAGTACTGTTATACCTTTATTCAGCAATTCAACGGCTATACAGTTTGCCATAAATGTTTTTCCAACACCTGCGGGGCCACAGAAAAAAAGATTCTTGGTATCAGGAGAACGGAAGTTTTCAATAAATTTCAGGCAGTCCTCTTTTATACCCAGTATATGCCTGCGTGGAGACTTCTTAATTCCGTATTTTTGCTCATCCACCACATCGGGATAATAATTCTCATTAAAAGTGGAAAAGTTCTCAAAGTCAGCCAATTTCAAATTTGACTGGCTGTAAAGAAGGTTAATAAGCTGCTGTTTGTAGCATGCGCACATTATGTCCCCGTTCTGTGTACTGATGAAACCAGTATCTTTACACTGGGAACACTGATATACAGGCTCAAGGTAATCCTTGGGAAATCCAGCCTGCTCAAGAAGATGATATTTTTCTTCTTTCAGGCTGTCAATCCTGAAGTTTAAGTCCGAAATCAGCAGATCTTTGGAACCGCTTGTTAACAATATTTTTTTATTGTATTTTAGACCAAGTGTGTGTATTTCCTCATCTATTTCCCGCAATCTTGGTATTTTCGCATAAACAATGCTTTTACGCTGCTCAAGAGCATCATAAGCTGCCTTCTGCCTCTTGTCATATTCCGTCTTTATAGCATTGTAAATATTTACTCCTGACATATGCTCCTCCTAAAGCGTATTCAAACTTCTTTATAAAGTTTCTCAAAATCACTTTCGTCATATTTCCGCTGATCGAAGTTGCCACGCTGGGGTACCGGTGCCGGTTGGGATGCCGGTTGATTGTTGCTGCTTTTGTTTCCGGTACTTTTTTGTTTCCTGAGTTTTTCAAATGCAACTACTTCTTCTTTGGTTTTTAAGCCGTTTTCATGCCAAGTGGTAATAATCTTATTTATATACTCAAAATTTGGATTGGGTATTGAGGTGGTTTTTCTCAATGCCAAATCAATTACGCTGAAATCATAATTGTACTCCATAACCCAGGTTTCTATGTAATCTTCTTCATATTCAGTAAGCGGACCTCTTCTATTGAGCTTTTTCACAATCTTATACTTGATATCGCGCAGCTTCTCATATTCCATAAAGTAATTGTCCAGGTCAAAGGAATTTTTAATGTTTTTGCTGTACCAACTCTCGGCAACCTTTACAATATATTGCTTTGCCAGCCCCTTGCGGTCGTAGCAATGCTGAAACAGAGCATACATTACATCTTCTTCAAAACCGTACCTGTCAAACCAGGCGTCTATATCAGTATACCATGAGGGTGACATAACACCCTGAAAGAATGAGTTATTTATTGCGGAAATTATTTTACTGCGCTTCTTGTTCCTTTCAATACTCAATGACACATCTTCCGGACTTGAAGTGGTCTTTGGCCTGTACATCTTGTTTATTTCCTTTTCTTTCAGGTCTACCATATGTATGCGGTCGTTTTTACGTACTATAACGCCAACATTTTCAAGATATATTAGAGCATTTTTTACCTGGTTCAGATCTATTTCAAGTTTCTTGGAAAGATCTTCTGCAGAAACCTGCTTATCGTGCTTGCTGAGAAACAGGCAGTATAAATACACTTTTACATATTCACTGTTCATTGAAGGCAAATACTCGGTGATGAATATGTCCGGCACAAGTGTATCAGAATATAAAATTGACTTGCAAGCTTCAAAAATCATGTTACGCACCCTTCTTTGCGAAATCCCCTTTAGGATATTGTTCATATTGCATACAAATTATATCATATAACATTATCATATTACAAAATGAATAATGTGTATTGCTTTATTTCGTATTATACCCAGCTAGGCAGATATGCAACTGAATTAAAGTACTCTCAAGACATATGCTTGCGGTAATGTCAGTTATATCGGTATATGGGGAAGCAGCTTATAGGGTAAGGCATATTGGGGACAACTGCTTATTGAGGGCCACATCGGGGACAGTAACTTATAGGACAACTTATGGGGGACAGTTCTCAACAAAAACTCCACATTGTGGCTTAAGGACCGTGCCCGATAATCTATGCTACAGAATGCCTCAACACAAGTGCCTGTACTGATAAAGGAATAGTTAATATATTCCCGGAAAAAGTAAAAGGACCTGTATAGTAATGGAATGGCATGATATGATATGGAAATATATGGTTTTCCTTGACTTTTTGATCTTATAGTGTTAGAATTAACTTCTGCAAGAGTTATATTGAGGTTATATAAATGTTTAAATATTGCTGGAAAAATAAATATGCGCCCATAGCTCAACTGGATAGAGCGTCTGACTACGGATCAGAAGGCTGCGGGTTCAAATCCTACTGGGCGCACCAAGATAAAACAGAGCCTGTAAGTATCATTTTTATGGGTTCTGTTTTTATTTATATTCACCATGTGTTCAGCAGGACATTTTTTCTTCTGTGTGATATTTACCTTCGTATCTTCGGACCAGTATCTATCCAGTGACTTATGATTTATTGAAACTGGTACCATAATTATCATACAAATTACTGCTATTAAAATAAAATATAATCTAATAAAAACACAACTTAACTTGTTGTGCAAGCATTTCGATAGCAAAAGTTCCGAGCTCAAGAACTAGTAAGCTCGTTACGGAGTAAATCAATTCGATTGTGTTAAAGGATATTTCAACTAGCTCTAAAGCTCTCCACAATGCTATCTCATTATCTGGCACAACAAGTTAACTGAGTTAAGTATAAATTCCTGGAGGCTTTGAGCGGTAAAAGAAACGTAAATGTTTAGTATAAAACTGCATTGCCATGTTTTAAGATACATAAAAAGTTTAATTAATATCACAAATACATACTATCAACTAATGATTGAAGAACTGGCAAATAATGATTAATGATATAACAGAGTAGAAGGAAAAATTTACTTGATATTTTACATAAATTACTATTATAATATAATATGTAAACTTAGCAAAACGAGCTCTGTTTAATGTTAGTATCATTGAATGCTTCAAGGTCACTTCTATAGGAAGAGGAGGTAAATAAGTGAGTAAAAAACTAAAGGCGATGGTGCAAATCACCATATCAATTCTAATCCTTCTATTGTTGCAGGTTAATGCAGTTGTTGCTGAAGGAAGTATGGCTGATTTTGATGACGTCAAGGCCAGCAATTGGTTTTACAATGATGTAAAGGAAGCAAGAAAGATAGGCTTAGTAGGGGGAGTAGGTAACAACAGATATGCTCCTAACGAAGTTATAAGCTATGCTCAATATCTTACTGTTACTGTAAGAATTGTAGACCCTAGCATAGAGAACGAATCAGCAACTGGAAAGTGGTATGACAAGTATATTCAACGGGCAAGAGAATTAGGCATAGTAGATGAAAATGAGGTTATAGACCCAACAAAAGCAATACCCCGTGAGGAAATGATGAAATACGCTTGTAAAGCCCTTGGTATAGAGCCATATGATGGAGGTGAGATAATATTCCAGGATGTAAAGCCAGAGGATGCAGCCTATATTAATGCTGCATATAAGGAATATCTTACTGAAGGAACTACAATCTTAGGAAAAGACAAAAGAATATTCGGCTTGGGTGAGACAGCAACAAGAGCACAATTAGCGGTAATGGCATTAAGAATCAAGGAATATAAAGATGACCCTATAGCATTTAAAGAAAAAGCGGCTGCAGAGCGTCAGCAGAAAGAGGCTGCACAACAACAAAAGGAAGCTGCACAACAACAAAAAGAAACTGCAAAATCAGGAACATCCCTTTTGAATATTAATGATGAAAACCAATGGCATATGGCAGCTTCATATGGTTCTTTTGATATAGTTGACAACTATAAATATGCCGGTAAGACATTTAATAAAGCAGTTACGGTATCTTTGGAAGAGGATAGCATATTCCCCGGGGGAGAAGTATATATGGTTATAAGTAATCCGGGTAAGAAATATAAAACTCTTTATCTTGATGCATGGGTTGAGAAGGTATCATCACGTGAAGTAGGTCTCTTTTGCGTATCTGGGGCATATAATGTCATTGACTTGCAATTACAGGACTTAAGCGGAATTCCTACCGGAGAAGTAAAATCCTTTGAGCTGGATATCTCTAAGTATGAAGAAATATGGATTTATACAGGAATTGAGCGTGGCTGTAAAGTTGGATTTGCAAATGTTATGGTTAAGTAAACAAGTAGAACCTGTCATAACCAGGGCTTTGGAATCAACAGACAAGCCGGTTGTCATCAATTTTGAAATAGAAATGGGTAAAAATAATAACTTTACAAGGCAGATACTCAGATGACCAAGATAGAAGCCCCGGCTTTCTGCCGGGGCTTCTATCAAATTCATTTCAAAGTCTACTCCACCAATAATGTACATGTTTCAAGGGGTAGCAGCCTGGGTAGCTGGAATATGCCCCAGCTGCCATGTTTAGTTGCAGTAATCACAGACTCATTTCCGTCATAGAGCATACTGGCCTTTATGCCGTTTCGCACGCCAAAGGGAGCAGACTCCATAATATCCAGAGAAAGATTAACAATAGTGACCATGGTGCGCTTACCATCGGTACGGACAAACTGCTGTGCAAGACAAGGCTCAATAAACTTGGTCAATTCTGCATCCTTTGTCAGCCAAGTGGCTACATTGCGCATCTGTGATTGTCTTGCCGCAGAGTAGATTTGCTGATATGCTCCGTAACCAAGCACGCAGACTCTTCCGCCCAGCTTATTTTCGTACAGGGTTCCTACAGCTCCCAGATATTTACCATGCATATCATTTAAGGTGCTGATTACCTGAACCTGATCACTCAAGGGTTCCAGGATAGTTGCACTACCTCCGTAGAATGCCGGATGGATGTCACGGACTACGCCTACATAACCTGCATTCACAGGATGGTCGGTCAGCACTTCCTCAATGCTGTCGGTGTACACCTTATCACTGCAATTTACTCCCAAATACGTGCCCAAGCCACGTCGCTGAAATGCACGAAGAGCATCAGCATCAGCAATAACTGAGCGTTTCAGGAAGCACAACAGTTCATCATCTGTGAATCCGTCTACCAGGTCGCCGGTAAATACAGCGCCATATGCATGCAAAGGATCAACAGACAGAGGAAGTCCAATGTGTCCTAAAGTATAAGTTTGCATAACGTTATGCCTTGGGCTTTCATCATAGGTGTGGAAGAAGCTTTCACCATTGTGCAGAGGACGACGGCGGTCATGCATATGAGATATTGCAGTATAGAAACCTACATTGTGCATACCCCGGCTATATAATTCAGCTTTATCCCAGCTGGGACGTAACCTGGCAATAGTATCATACAAAGGCCCCAATTCAAGGCCATTCATTGCACCGCATGGATAAAAGGTATTTGCCAGAATACCATTAATACCTTGTGCCAGAGCCAGTGTAATTTCGCAAACATTAAAGCGTACAGATTTCTGCAGCGGTGAGTAGTTGGGGAAATTTTCAATCTCGTACTGTACATCCGTAACAGAATCGGGATACTCAGATGCCTGACGTGCACAGGAGATGGCCTTTGTACAGACAGAAAGAGGAGTCTTATCATCATAAGTTCCTTCACCGGGACGTCCCATGCAGGCACCCAGAGCTGGCAACCATTCTGTGAAATCCATGCCGTTATAGGTACTCCAACCCTGATGCTGAGTCTGAAAACCAAGACGAATCTTGGGATTGACCTGATCAACAGTATGCCTGATCATGGCAAACAGCTCCTTAATGCGGTCGCTGATATCCTGAACCCAGGCTGCACGTAGTTCAATCGCATCTGGCTCTTCCATGGCGGCAACCAACTCTTCTCTTGTGTAAGAAGTGCCCATTTTCCTGTTAAAGCGTTTCATGCACTTGGGACAGAAGCAGGCAAACTTGACACCGTTCCAGAAGAACTTCACATCATCATCCACCCACATAAAGTCGGGATTTGTCTGGGCATACATAGTATATTTATCCCGCAGGAACTGCTTCATATCTTCGTGTTCAGGGCAGAAGCAAGCTTTGGAGTATGAACCGTCGAAGCCAACCATTGGATGGAAGGGTTGGCCATAATCATCATATCCTTCATCAATATGGCCGAAAGTAGTATGGATATTTAAACCGACGCTGGCAAAACCAAGTGATTTCAGGTGTGCAATGCGTTTTTTCAATATCTCAGCCTGAGGCCGGAGTTCCTCAAGAGGAATTGCACCATGGTGACAAAAACCGGTAAACAAAGTGAGTTCGTCAAAACATGAACGATACTTTTCCAAAAATGCAACCAACTTTTCATAGTCGCTGTCCAGTATAAGTTGTTTCAAATGAATACGCTGTGCGAATTTCATCTTTTTTAGCCTCCATACAAAACAGATTTTTTAGCACCAATATTGGCATTTTAACCTTTTGTTGCACCAACAGTAAGGCCTGCAATAAATTGCTTCTGAAGAAACAGATAAATAATTATTACCGGTACTACCGCAAACAGCAGATAGCCGAAGATCATGCTCCAGTCCGCAGAATAGGGGCCGATCGCAGAGTAAATACCCACAGTGATAGTCTTAACCTGACCCATCAGCAAAGGAGTCATAAAGTCATTCCATACACCCAAACCGTTAAAAATAATTACGGTAGCAGTACAAGGTTTCAGCAGAGGAAATATTATTTTCCAGAAGGTATAAAATTTGCCGGCACCATCGATGGAGGCGGCTTCTTCAAGTTCAACGGGAACGGTCTTAATAAAATTAGTGTACATAAACGTGGTGAAAGGAACTGTTGCGGCAAGAAAGATTGCAATCAACAGTGGAATACCAAAAGGAATATGAAGGTTTCTGGCAACCAGCGCTATGGGAATGTATACAATAACATAGGGAACCATCAAACCGGCAAGAAAATAAAAGCGCATAAACTTGGACATTTTGCTATTGTTTCTTGCCAGATAGAAAGATGCCATGGAATTACATACTATGGACAGAGGCACAACAAAAACCAGCAATGTCAGAGAGTTTTTATACATGTAAAAAACATTATTACTTTTATTTTGCAATACAGACTTTATGCTGTCAAAAACCGGAGGTATCGGGAGCGATAAGGGGGAAGTCATAACTTTATCGCCAGGTTTAAAAGAGTTGA
>Ga0134100_1001650_pt1 | contig 20226 bp, 16 predicted proteins | sample 11_taG_2_FD_94444 | JGI IMG/M metagenome (GOLD analysis project Ga0134100, IMG submission 94444) | Switchgrass degrading microbial communities from high solid loading bioreactors in New Hampshire, USA - 11_42_5_180_A3 metaG | ecosystem: Engineered > Bioreactor > Semi-continuous > Anaerobic >...
ACTACTATGGTAAGAATTCCACCGATGAAGACTGGGCAGTAGCCAAAGCTGCGGATATCAATAAAGACAAAAAGGTAGACATTGAAGACCTTGCCTTCATAGCCGCCAGAATGTTGGATTAACCTTTTTAAAAGGCAGAGCCTTTCTGGCTCTGCCTTGCCTGTCAATACTACAAATCCGACATAAATCTTCATATTTGAAAGAGGTAAGTGACAGATCAACCTTCAACTCGTACAAAGGTGCCCATATCTTCATTACATCTGATAGTCCAGGAAATACAGAATATACTGCATAAATCTCTATTGGTTTTGTATTGAATAGCGTAAACTAAATTACTTGCCACAAACAAATCAACAGTTAATACGAAGAAAGTCAGACAGGTAAAGTTCATCTGTCTATTATACTTTGCTTAAACCATTGACGCTGAAATATAGCCGAACGTTCAAATATTCTAAATCGTACTTTATTTATTTTTGCACATTCTCTGCATAATAATATAATATCATCCTTGCTGTTTTCATCCCGTATTTTACCAAGTCATATGCACCATCGTGCAAGCACCAATCATAAATTGTACCACGTGTTGCTCTCAAGATTTCTTCGACGACAATAGTGCTTTCGATTGCACTATTATGTTCTTTAAGCCATTGACTGACATAATCGTTAAGAGTCACGTAAAAGTATCTGTCCGTATTGATGATATATTTTTCTTTTGTAGTCAACTGATTCTTAAAATATTGGATTGTACTAAAAACGCCGAGGTCCTGCATGCTTTGCAGTTGGCATTCAATTAAGAAATAAATTGCTTCTTCGCTGTTTGAGAATACGCGGGACTTCATCTTTTCCTCAACAACGTTGTCAAACTGTCGATAACCTTCGTTGATAATGTTTTCCTTGGATTGATAGTGATGATAAAACGCGCCTACCGAAACAGAAGCTTTTTTACAAATCTTGCTTATAGTAATATTCTCATAATTTTCCCGGGCAAATAATTCCATAGCGGCATCAAAAATACGTTTATGAGTTTCGTTGTATTGCTGCTGCCTGCTTTTTAGTACATCCATCTTAAATTCTCCCGACTATTATCATCGGAATAATATTAGCATTATTAATTTACAGTGTCAAACAAGACGATAATAGCTGATAATGGGGCAGAGTTTTTAAATTTTGAGGGAATTGAAAGATTAAGAATCTATCTTGCATTTTTTAAAGAACAATGTTAATATTTTAACAGAATATTATTCGCCGAACAATATTCTAATAACGATTCCCTGGTAAGCAGGTTAAGTGAAAGGAGGCTTTTGTTATGGCTACAAAATATCCCAGTTTGTTCAGTCCAATAAAAATTGGGAAAATGGAAGTAAAAAACAGAATTGTAATGTTGCCAATGGGCGTATTTTCTCCTCGCATGGCGAATTACAAAGACGGCAGCTACACAAAAGACGGTGCCGATTACTACATTGAGCGTGCAAAAGGCGGTACCGGCATGATTGTGACAGGTGTTATACCGATTGTTGGGCCCGTACTGAATCCGACAAATTCACCTGAAACGTACACGGAAAACATGAAATACCTGGCAAATGGTATTCATCAATACGGCTCTAAAATTGTTGTTCAATTCACAGCATTGACAGGCCGATCCGGCATCGGAGGTAACGAACCTGCCCCAAGTGAACTGCCGAATGTGTGGGACCCAACTAAAAAAAATCCCGAGTTGCCTCACGACGAAATTGCGGTATACGTACAAAATTTTGCCACAGCTGCTTTGGCTGCTAAAAATGCCGGTATTGACGGAGTTGAAATCCACGCAGTACATGAAGGATATCTTCTTGACCAATTTGCTATTGCCAACATGAATCATCGTACAGATGAATACGGTGGTTCACTTGAAAACAGACTCCGTTTCGCAACCGAAATTGTTCAGGCAATTAAAGCCAAGTGTGGCGAAGATTTCCCCGTTCTTTTGAGGTTCAGTGCGAAAAGCTATATCAAAGAATTCAACAGGGGCGCGCTGCCTGGTGAAGAATTTATCGAGTTTGGCCGCGACATTGAGGAAAGCAAGGCTGCCGCGCGGATACTTCAGGATGCCGGCTATGACGCTTTGGACTGCGATAACGGTTCATATGATTCGTGGTTTTGGTCACATCCACCTACATATATGCCCAAGGCATGTAATCTCAAGGATGTCAGAGAGATTAAAAAAGTTGTTGATATACCAGTTATTATGGCCGGCAAATTCGATGACCCGGATCTTGCCGAAGAACTCATCAGTAACGGTGTAATCGACATGATGGGAATGGGGCGTCCACTGCTTGCAGATCCGTACGCTGCACAGAAATTTGAAGAAGGCAAAATTGATGATGTTCGCCCTTGCATTGGCTGTCACATGGGTTGCTTAGGGCGTATCTTCCAGGGGCTCGATATTAGCTGTGCAGTCAATCCACGCTGCGGAAGAGAAAAGACATACGAACTGACCACGGCTGATAAAAAGAAAAAAGTTCTGGTTGTTGGCGGTGGAATTGCAGGTATGGAAGCAGCCAGAGTTTGCGCCATCAGGGGACATGAGGTTCATCTTTATGAGAAAAACAGCCAACTTGGGGGCGTTTTTCTAGTAGCTTCTTCGTTTGACTTTAAAGAAGATGACCGCAGATTACTTGCATGGTACAAAAAGCAGATGAGTGACCTTGGCGTTCATCTGCACATGAATACTGAGGTAACCAAAGAAATAGTAGAATCCGAGAAATTCGATGAGATTTTCGTCGCAACAGGCGCAACAGAAAGACATATCAGTATTCCAGGAGCTTCCGAGGGGCAAGTGACTTATGCTATTGAAACACTATTGGGTGACAAAGTAAAAGAGGATAACATCCTTATTATCGGCGGAGGCCTGACTGGCTGTGAAATTGCTTATTTGCTTGCAAAAGAAGGCAAGAAGGTTACAATAGTTGAAATGACCGAGACGATTCTAAACGTTTTTGGTTTATCTGCCGCCAATTATAATATGCTCATGGAGCTCCTTGAATTTTATAAGGTTAATATTATTAAGAATGCAACAGTTGAAAGCGTCAAAGGAAATAAGGCAACGATAATTGAAACGATAAAAAACTATCCTAATATTCGTAATCGTGCTAAACTGATGTTTGCCGTCGGACCTAACGGTATGCCGGTCAAACACGAGATAATAGCAGACCGTATTATCGTATCAGTAGGCTATATCAGCAATCGAAATTTGTATGAGACCCTTAAGGGCGACCACACTCACCTTATAGGCGATGCATCCTGCCCTACAAATGTCATGGGAGCCATCTGGAGCGCCTATGAAGCTGCAATGAATGTTTAGTCATAAAGAGAAAGGTAAAGAAAGATGAATAATTCTGAAACTAATATCCAATTATAAATGGTGATGTGGCGCAGATAAATGTACAAATTTATACGGAGTGGAGCATCGTCTCCACTCCGTAACTGTTTATTGAGAATATGGCATATTACATAGCGACCGTCTGGAATAGTTTTCTGATATACTTCGAAAAATGATACCTGCAGTTGGTAATACCGACAGGAAAGTCAAGTGTCTATATTTGCTTTCAATTTAATATGTATATCTGTGTAAATTCTTTTATTAACAGGGACAGTTCCGTCTACAAAATAATTGAATAGAGCTTCCAAAGCCAATTGCCCTTGTCGTATAGGCTGCTGGCAAATAGTTGCAAGAATAACACCTTCTCTTACCAATTCGCGTGTTGTCGGTACATCGTCAAAAGAGATAACAGTTATCTTCCTGTCTTTCAAATAATCTTTCACCGCTCTTCCGGCACCGTATACACCACCAGCAACAACAAAGAGAGCGTCAATTTCAGGATGGTCGTCCAGCATCTCTTTGGTTATATGATAGGATTCCCATTCATCATCATGGTTTTCCTGAATATCAATTATCTTCATATCAGGAAAATCACTAATATAGTCTTTGAATCCATGTATGCGATCCGCATGGGATTTGGCGTTGAAAAATCCTGTTATTATGCCTATCTTGCAGGAACCATGCGTAAATAGTTCAAGAAGGTTGGCTGCAGTCTTGCCGCACAAGTAAAAATCGTTTCCGACATAACAGAAGGCTGATTGAAAATCAGGTATGTCTGTATTGACCATGACAATGGGAATATTTAATTTCGCAACTTCTTCCAGCTTTTTTACCAGCCGGGTATCAATAATAGGCTGAATCAATAATGCGTTAATATTACCGGCGATCAGCTCGTCTATGATCTTTATCTGCTCATCGGTTTTGAAAACGGCATTTTTTACAATAACCTCAATACCGTAAGTTTTATATTCCTCGGCTTTTATCAGTATACCTTTGTTCAATTCTTGATAAAAAGGATTATCAGCTTGGATCAGTATGCATCCTATTTTTATTTTTTTCTGCTGAATGGCTAAAGTTTTACCAGCTTTGTTGGGTTTGTATGATGTCACTTTGATCAATTCAAGGATCTTTTGCCTTGTCTCCTCACTTACATACCCTTTATTATTTATAACCCGGGCGACGGTGGTCCTTGATACACCGGCCAGTTTAGCCAATTTACTTTGAGTTATCATTGCCGACCTCCATAATACAACGATAAAATTGTGAGAAAATTAATGAGTCACTCAAAATCAATTAAAGATTGCCGATTAATACCTGCTGAAATAAGTACCCGTGCACAAACAATTGATTATGTCTCAAACCATACACTTTGTCTTAAAATAATATCATAATATACATTTGTTGTCAATGTTCACGCGAACATATATATGATTCATGAAATCTTATGAACACCAAACACAACAGATATAAATTGTGCAATATGAACAAGAATTATCTTTAGAATTTATAAAATACGGATAACTTAAATAAATTATATTGAAAATTTTAAGTACCAATGCTATTATGTGTGTACAGGTACGCGTGAACATACTAAATTAAATCTGAATAATAAAATATTTTGTGTTCACGTGAAATGCAAAACAGAGGAGGACTATTATGAAAGGGAAAAAACTATTAGCAGTATTGTTATCAATGATTTTGATCGTGTCATTAGTAGGATGCGGCAACAACGGCGGCAGCGGCCCGGTCGCAACAGGCAACAGCGGCAATAGTAATACCGATAGTGCCAATACTGATGAGCAGAACACTACCGGCGGATCACAAAACATCATGTTTATAAGTATAGTAACCGGCGGCGTAGCATGGGGATCTGCTCAGAAAGGCTTTGAAGACGCATTGAAGGAAGTTGGATGGACAGGACAGTATATATCTCCGACAAAAGCGAATGATACTGCAGGCGTTATTGATTTGCTGGATACTGCCGTAACGAATAAAGCAGACGGAATTATCACGGTTATTCTCAATCCTGAACAGGCAACCGATGTGCTTACCAAAGCTAGGCAAGCCAACATACCTGTTGTAACCTGCAATACATATACTACTGAAGAACTGCAGGATTGCTGGATCGGAACAGATCCTACAAACATGGGTATAACCCAGGCCGAAACTGTTCTTAATTTGCTGGAGAGTGAGAAATACAGTTCATTTGATCATGTCACAGCATGTTACATACAGACAACCTTGCAGACAGAAACCCAGAATCAACAGTACAAGGCTTTCTGTGAAAAAATTAAAGAGAAATATCCCAATGCTACATTAATTCAGGAAGAATGCAACTCCGATGCTGCTATTGCAGCCGACAAACTTGCAGCTCTGCTGAAATCCTATCCTGACTTGAATGTTGTTGTATCTCAGGACGGTTATGGATGCCCGGGTATAGCCAATTATATTGAAAGCGAAAATCTGCAGGATAAGCTTATAAAAATAGGAATAGACGATTCACCTGAAATCCTTGACTATGTATCAAACGGCGTGCTTGATTGTACAATTGCACAGGACTTCTACAAGATGGGCTATCAGTCTGTATATTTCATAAAGGATATTAAGGAAGGCAAAAAACCGGCATTCGATAATGACTCCGGAACAATAGTAATTACTCCTGACAAAGTCCAGGAACATCTGGATCTTCTTAAATCACGCGGTTTGAATTAAATTAAATAAAAGCTAAAAGGAGGACCATTCAACATGGTCCCCCTTTTATAAACCCTTTATATATAAACATGAGGTGAATTTGGATGGGTGAGATTACTAAATCGAATGACAGCATCTTAAAGAAAATAGTCAGCAAAAATGAAATTGGAACGTTGTTTCCACTGGTTTTTCTTTGCGTGGTAGTTACAATAATTAATCCAAGCTTTATGACTTTCAGCAATATGATGGATGTTTTCCGGACTGCAAGCTATTATCTGATTGTCGGTGCACCGTTGACATTGCTTCTTATTGCAGCTGACATGGATCTTTCCATTGGCGCTGTTACTGCCCTTGGCGGTGTTTGCTGCATGTTTGCAATGCGGGCGGGAGTGTCTATGGTTCTTTCCATTTTGATTGGCTTAGCTGCAGGAGCTTTGATAGGAATATTCAAAGCATGGATAATTGTGGATTGCGATCTGCCGGCATTGATTGTAACCCTCGGTATTCAATATGCTGTTAACGGAATAGTGAGTATCACTACAAGAGGCATGTCCGTAAGTGGTGCAACCAAAGCTTTCAAAGTGCTGGGACAGGGCAGAATTTTCGGTAAAGTTTACTTAACGGTTATTATCGCATTGATTATTGCAATTATATATCAATTAATCTTGTCCAAAACGAAGTATGGCCGTTCACTTTTCGCCGTTGGAGGAAATCCCGAAACAGCCAGATTGGCAGGTATAAAGGTGAAAAAGCGCAGAAAGGAGATCCATGTTATAGTATCTGTTTTTGCGGCTTTAACAGGCATACTTATGGCATCCCGTTTTTCCAGCGCCCAGGCAAATGCCGGAGCAGGAACAGAGTTAACAGTTATGGCTGCTGTCATCATCGGTGGGACAAGCTTATTTGGCGGCAGTGGCTCTGTGGTAGGTAGCATTTTGGGATGCCTGTTGCTGGCGATTATCAGTAATGGCCTGGTGCTGATTAAGGTGGACAGCTTCTGGCAGAACTTAATTTTCGGAATTATCCTTTTGATTTCAGTAGCCATTGATAAATACCGTCAGAAACTCAGCAATGCAGCCTAAGAATAGAAGGTGGAGATATGACTGAATACTTATTGGAAATGAAAAATGTAACCAAAAAGTTTCCAGGCGTAGTTGCACTGAACAATGTTAACCTGAGTTTAAAAAAAGGTGAGATCTTGGGAGTCTGCGGTGAAAACGGCGCCGGCAAATCTACGCTGATGAAAATTCTCAGCGGGACTTATGAACACGGAACATACGAAGGAAAACTGTATTACAACGGCGAGGAAATTAAACTTACCAACATTTCTGTCGCGCAACAATATGGAATAGAAATGATTTATCAGGAGATCAATATGGTTCTTGGGTGCAGCATTGCTGAGAACCTGTTTCTGGGTAATCTCCCTGGTAAAGGCAATAAGGTTGACTTTAAACAATTATACAATGATACCGAGAAGACATTAAAATATCTGAATATAGATGCCAAACCAACGGATAAAGTATCAAATCTTAATAGCGGACAAATGCAGATGATTGCCCTGATGAGGGCTTATGTTAAAAACCCCAAAATTCTGGTTTTGGACGAGCCGACTTCTGCTCTTACCAACAGTGAAGTGGACCAGTTGATGGATATCCTTAAGGAACTTAAAAGCAAAGGGGTATCCTGCATATACATATCTCATAAACTGGAAGAAATTTATCGGATTTGTGACAGGGTGCTGGTGCTGCGTGACGGTCATGTAGTAGGCTGTCACGACATAAACGACATCGATGAACAGACCTTGATTGAAGAAATGGTCGGAAGAAAAGTAGAAAATCTGTATCCCAAGGTTCAGGTGGATATTGGTGACGAGATATTCCGCGTAGAGGATCTGGTGGTACCTCATCATACGATTAAAGGAAAGAACATAGTCGATCATATATCATTTGGAGTACGCCGGGGGGAGATCCTTGGAATAGGAGGACTGGTAGGAGCCGGACGAAGTGAGATTCTGGGCGGCATTTTCGGTCAGCTGACCAATGGAGTAAAGAAAAGGGTTTTTATAGAAGGTAAGGAATGTAACATTAACTCTCCTGTTGACGCCATTAAGGCCGGCATAGGATATGTTACTGAAGAACGAAAATTGAATGGTCTTGTTATGTTGCTTTCAATAAGGGACAATACTTATCTGGCAAGCCTGGATGAACTTCCTACAAAAGGTCCGTTTATTGATGATAAACAAGAAAATATGAGAACCCTTGAGATTTTTAACCAATTATCAATTAAAGCTCCTTCCATTCATACTATCGTAAATAAACTTTCAGGCGGAAATCAGCAGAAAGTTATTCTTGCGAAATGGCTTATTAAGAACATGAAGATTCTGTTTATTGATGAGCCGACAAAGGGCGTAGATGTTGGCGCAAGAGCTGAAATCTATACGCTGCTGGGACAGCTTGTGAAAAATGGCATTTCAATCGTCATGGTATCATCGGATCTGCCGGAACTGATGGCTTTGAGTGACAGGGTTATTGTTATCAGTAATGGCCGCTTGACCGGTGAGTTTTCCAAACCCAATATAACTGAAGAAGCTGTCATGAGAGCGGCTATTAAATAGGAGGATAGACTTATGGATATACTGGGTATAATCAAAAAAACGATAAATAGTATCCCTGTAGTGGAAGGACCGATACCTGTTACGGATACTTCTTACCCTTTTTGCTCTATGATGCACAGCAGAAAACCGCTGGACCTGGAGCAATATGGATATGCGGAAGAGGAATATTTTTTAAGCGGATATGCCAACATTTATGATATTACAAATGATGACTGTTTAACTATAGTAAAAGAAGACGTCCCTTACAAGAACAGAATACTTGTACGCTATCCGCGTGATAAGAAGAAGGCATCGGGCCGTTTGTATGTGGATATTTTAAATGCCACGCAAGGATATGATATTGAAGACTTATGGCATAGGATATCTTCGTGGTGCCTGGAAAATGGTCATGTATATGTCGGCATTACAAGCAAACCTGTAAGTGTCATGAGCCTCAAGAATTTTGACTATGAAAGATATAAGGACCTCAACTGGTCAAACGGAGAAATTATCCCAATGCCTACCATCGCAAAATCCGCGACCATTCCCGGAACGGAAGAAGGTTTGTTTTGGGATATGCTAAGCCAGATTGGCATGTTGTTACGGACCGAAAAAGGTCGTGAATGCATTGGAAATATTCCTGCTGAGTATATTTATCTTAGCGGTCAGAGCCAGAGCGGAGCATATCTGAACACTTACGTGAGTTATTTTGATTCCTTCATAAGAAAATGCTGTAATCGGCCTGTTTATGACGGGTATTTCAATATAGCGGGAGCTTTGGTACAACGTACAGTCCGTCAGCAAAATACGGTAGGCGATCTAAAATTATTGCCCAGGAATATGCATCCCTGTTCAACTCCATATATTTGCATAACCTGTGAGGGAGATCTGTACCTGTTCAATCAATATATGGAAGGCAATTTATTCCATATAAAAATAGAAAACAGTGATACAGAAAATAATAAATGTCGTTACTATGAAATACCGGGAGCACCTCATACAAACGTCGTATGTCCTTTACTGCCCGCACTTGAAGAAGTTGAAAAAGCCAGTGCAAAGAAGCCGTATTTGGATGCCAAAATACTTGATCACATTAATGATTTCCCGACAGAATATTATATTCGCGGATTGCTAGAGAAACTCCATTTATGGGCTGAAAAAGGCATAGCGCCGGAAGTTGTGGAGCCAATATGCCGTTCGGAGAATGATTTGCAGAGAGATGAATTCGGGAACGCAATCGGCGGACTTCGCTCTCCATTCCTCGACGTACCGATAGCAACCTATATTTCCAGCACGCCCGATCATCCTGAAGGAATTAGCGGGAAAATGAAGTATTTTTCAAAGGAAAAGGTTGAAAACCTGTATGGTTATGAAGAGAATTATCTGGAAAAGTTCAAAGAATATACCCTCACACAGATAAAGGAGGGCTGGATTTCGAAAACTGATGCTGAACGTATGATTCAATGGTCAAAGGATGCAATTAAGCATATAGAGTAAATATGAGACAAAACTGTAACAAGGGAACGGGTTAACCGTTCTCTTGTTTTACTTTAAGTACAAAACGCTTGCATGCTATGGCTTAAAGCTGTAAATAAAAACGGCAGATGACCATTACTTGATCATATGCCAATCATTCACTGGTTACTTCATTTTACTTGGTTCAATCCCAACATTTGACGAAGAGCCAATTTTAAATCAATATCCATCTTTAAATACAAACAATTCTCTTGTAATCATTGTAGAGCATGGTTGAATCTCTTTCAAATGGTTGGTGTGATAACTTCATTTTACTTGAGATTTCAGCTCCATGCTCTCTTAATTTGCAAAAAATGCTGGAGACCAAACTAACTATTACGCCACGATAGTCAATAAAATTTACTGGAAGGGGTGGATTTAAACACAGACAACTTCAATGAGAAGGCTATCCGAAATGTCAGGTAGGCTATTCTTTAGAATATATCCACAAAACTTAGGTTTATCAGATTGTTTATTTGCATTCTCCTCGCTCCGAATCTTGAATTGTGCACAAATATTTTCGACAATATTCGTCATATTTTTAGTAGAATTCCAAAGAAATCTCTGTTAACTTTAAGGCAGTATAGGAAAACGATTTCCTATAACGGAGGAACATTTTATGATAACCATGAAGGATATTGCTGAAAAAGCTGGGGTATCTTTATCCACAGTCTCAAAAATTCTCAATGGGAATGACCGTTATATCAGCGAGGCTACACGCACAAAGGTCCTGCAAATTGTAAAGGAAACCAATTATGTGCCAAATGCCGTTGCAAGGGGACTTAAAGTACAACGTACCAATACAATAGGTTTCATACTGCCCGATATCAGCAACCCATTTTTCCCAGAAATTGCTCGTGGAATTGAAGCTGCTGCAGAAGTTCATGGCTTTGCTCTTGTATTATGCGATACTGACAATGATCCAAAACGCGAACAAGCAAGCTTTAATTTACTGAAATCGAAAAAAGTAGACGGGCTTATACTGACGCGGGTGCTACAACATAGTGCTCTTAACGAACTGGTTTCAAGAAGACTGCCCATTGTAGTTGTAGACAGGCGCGTTAACACTACCGGTCGTGATATAGGAAGAATCATTGTGGACACACGCTCTGCAATGCGCGATATTACCAAATTGTTGCTTGCGCGCGGAAGCTCTCGCATTGCTTTTATTGGCGCGCAGGACGATTTCGAGGATGCCCGTTATAACGGCTACTGTGATGCCCTTGCTGGGTATGGCCTAAAAGCCGATCCTATGCTTTCCTACCGTGGTACCTATACCGTTGAAACCGGCCATACGGGGGTTCGTGCTATTTTTTCCCATACCTTTGCTGACGGGTTGGTCTGTGGTAATGATCTTATTGCAGTTGGAGCAATAAATGAATTAAAAGCACTTGGGCTTCGCGTTCCAGAGGATGTACGGGTGACAGGTTTTGATGACATCTATCTTGCGCGTTACCTTAGTCCACCTCTCACAACTGTTCAACAGCCTGCTTATGAGATGGGCCGCACCGCAGCTGACATGCTTATCCGTAATATTTTATTTGGTGATGCCCTGTGTACAAATAATTTGGGTTATAAAATCATTGAGCGGGAATCCGCCTTATAGAAAATAATGAGGAGTTGATACAGTGTACGAACCTTTGATTAAAAGCAATTACGGACCACTTGCACCTAAGGTAAGTCTAGATCCGGACTATTTTACAGGCCTTAAGCCTGAGCATCGTAAAGCCATTACCGATCGTGAAGCTGCATTTTATCGGTCTATTACAGATTACTTTTCAGTTGATGACCAACTGGATAAGCACTACGTGTCAGTAACAGCACGTGACGGAGCAACGATACCTGTTAAGGTTTATCGTCCAAAAAACACAAAGTCTCAGGCCCCTGCGCTGCTTTTCATTCACGGTGGCGGCTTTATAACCTGCACACCTGAAACACATGACTTTGTCCCTTCCTACATCGCAGCAAAATCCGGAACCATTTGTTTCTCTCCAGATTACCGCCTGGCTCCAGAGAACAAGTTCCCTACGGGTCTTAATGACTGCGAAGACGTGCTGTTATGGATTGCGAAAAATGCTGAAACTCTGGGGGTGGACGCCTCACGTATTTCCGTCGGAGGGGACAGCTCAGGCGGTAACTTCACTGCGGTTCTTACTCAAAGTATGCGCTACTCAGGGAAAGTCAAAATTCATAAACAGGTACTCATCTATCCTGCACTGGACTTTTCTGGCGACATTCCTAAAAAATCTGCAGAGGTTTATTCAATGGTCGGGACAAGCAGCGACGGAGCTGAGGAGGGACCTACATTTCTTGATCTTTACCTCTCTCAGGGTGATGATGTACGCGACCCACGAATATCTCCGTTGTTGGCTCGGGACTTTTCAAATTTACCCGATGTGCTTTTTATTCAGGCTGAATGTGACGCGCTTTGTGACGATGGTCTTATCTATGCTAAGCTACTGCAGGATGCCGGCGTAAAGGTCCATTGTTTCTTATATACTGGAATGCCACATGCGTTTATTCTGCGTACTTACAAAGAGACATTCGATGCACTTGACCGTATTTGTGGATTCCTTAAGTAATTTTTTCAGCATTACTCTATAGATATGCGAAAAAGTGACCGTGAAAACCGGAGATTTTCATAAATCCGGCATACGGCACATTATAAAAAAACAAGGAGACGATACCATGAAAAAGTTTTTATCACTATTTCTCGCATGTGCTCCTGTGGGAGTTCATCCACATCAGGAACAGTAGAGTCAAATGCCCCAGCAGCACCATCCGCTTCTGAGCCCGCTAAAACAAGTGAGGAGAAGCCTCTTATTGGCCTTGCTATGCATAACCAAACTGAGACTTGGGCTGTCCAGTTCAAGGATACATTTGTTAAGGCAGCAGAGGATGCTGGTTATCAGGTTTCCGTCACCGACGCTAATTCTGATGCTACTTCACAGGTTAACCAGATTGACGATCTTGTGGCTATGGGAGTAAAGGCTCTGGTTGTGCTTCCCGCAGACTATACAGCACTCGGACAGGCCCTGAAGGCTGCAAAAGAGGCAAATATTCCGGTTGTCAATGCAGATTCTAAAGTAGTTGAGTCAGATCAACAATATGTTGATTGCTTCATCACAGCAGATTGCTATGGCGGTGGATATACCTGTGGTGAATATCTCGCGGATAAACTTCCTGAAAATGCCACTCTCGGCACTTTGAATTACTCGCAGCTTTCAGTAATAGCCGAACGCTTCGTAGGACTTGCGGACGCATTGAAAGATAAAGATCGTACCGACGTGAAAATTATTGAAAAGGATGTCACAGATCTTTCCGCTATTGCTTCTTATACAGAAGACATGCTTATGGCCAACCCCGAAATTATTGGCTTTGTCTGTCTGAATGACAACACTGCCCTTTCCTGCTACAGTGCATGTAAGCAACTCGGCCATCAAGATGCTATCGTAATTGGCTTTGACGGTTCTCCGGCTGGTAAACAGTCCATTGCCGCAAACGAAATGACAGGAACTATGGTTTATTCACCAATCGACCTTGCCAAAGCCAGCTTTAACGCAGCAGATGCTATTCTCAAAGGGCAATCTTATGAAAAGGAAACTAAAATCAATATGAAGATGATTAATCGCGAGAACATTGGTCAGGAAGACATTGAGAACTGGTCATAATAATGAGAACTCAAAAAACTACGATTGCGGTGCCGGGCTATATGCACGGCACCGTATGTAAATAATGAATGGAGGCGAAGTCATGGGGACATGCCTTCTTGAAATGAGAAATATCCATAAACGTTTTCCGGGAGTCTATGTACTAAAAGGCGTGAATCTGACTTTAAATGCTGGAGAGGTACACGCTATTGTTGGGGAGAACGGTGCTGGAAAATCAACCCTTATCAATATACTTGGTGGCATTTATCCAAGAGACGAGGGAGAAATACTGATCGATGGTAAAGATGCCGGAATCGACAGTGTGCTCTCTGCGCGCCGCGCTGGTATCAGTATTATTCATCAGGAGCTTGTTTTGGTTCCATATCTTTCAGTCGCTGAGAACATTTTTATCAATCGGGAACCATTAAAGCACGGTTTAGTGGATTACACCACGATGTATTCCGACGCACAGAAATTCATAGACGAGCTAGGCCTCGATATTCGTGCTGATGAACGTGTCGGCGGTATGACAGTTGCACAACAGCAAATGGTTGAAATCATCAAGGCTTTGTCATTCAACGCTCGTATCATTGTGATGGACGAACCAACTTCCTCTCTGACCGATCGTGAAATTGAAGCGCTCTTCAAAAACATTCGCATGCTTAAGCAGCATGGAATAGGAATCATCTACATATCACATCGTCTTAATGAATTGTCTGAAATTGCCGACCGCGTTACTGTTCTGCGAGATGGTGATAGTGTTGTAACCCGGCGTATTGATGATATTACCAATGAAGAAATTGTAAAATACATGGTAGGCCGCGAGGTAACACGTTATTATACACGTGAGTTTACTGATCCCGGTCCTGTCGTTCTCGAAGTTGAAGGACTATGCTCAAATAAAGTAAAAGATGTTAGTTTTTCTCTACATGCTGGCGAAATTCTAGGCTTTTCCGGTATTGTAGGTGCGGGACGGACTGAAACTATCAAGGCTTTATTAGGCTTAGACCAGAAAACGAGCGGAGAGATACGCATAAATGGTCGCCGAGTTGATATTGACAAGCCATCAGATGCATATGCTCTTGGTATTGGATTTATTCCAGAAAACCGTCGTGAAGAAAGCATTTTTCCGGACAACTCTATCCGCTTTAATCTGGTAATCGAAGTACTTAAACAATTTATCCGGGGTATCCATGTAAATACAGCCAAGGAAAGAGAGATTACTGAAAAATACTTTCATATGTTGTCAATAAAGGCACCTACTGACGAGACTTTTATTAAGAACCTGTCCGGTGGTAACCAACAAAAAGTTATCATAGCACGTTGGCTGGCCACCAACACGAAAATCCTCATCATGGACGAACCTACACGTGGTATTGATGTAGGTGCTAAGGCGGAAATCTATGAGCTTATGAATAAACTTGTAAAACAGGGAATTGCCATCATAATGATTTCCTCCGAGCTTCCGGAAATCATCAATATGAGCGACCGGGTCATCGTTATGAAGGAAGGAAGCATCACGCGGGAACTTGGGCGTGATGAGATTTCGCAGGAAAATATTATGAAATACGCTGTTTAAATTTGAAAAACGGAGAGATCTATTATGGAAAGAGCAAAAAGTACTACAAATATTTATGGTGGGAGAAGACTCTACCGCTGGCTGATGCGTTATGCTGCACAACTTACCTTTCTCGCTCTGCTTTTTATTGTTCTTTCGTTGGCTACACCGGTCTTCCTGACCGCGAAAAATCTCATTAACGTAATGAGGCAGGTTTCTACAAATGTGTTTGTTGCCTGCGGTATGACATTAATCCTAATTTCAGGTGGTATTGATCTGTCCATCGGATCTGTGATGGCAATGACTGGAATGGTTTCCGCATATCTTTCTCTTGCAGGTATTCCATTTTTTGTCTGTGCGCTTGTGGGATTAATTACAGGAGGAATTGCAGGGCTTGTAAATGGATTCATTATCGCAAATACTACGATGCAGCTATTTATCGTAACTTACAGCACCCAGATTATCCTACGGGGTATGGTTTATGTTATTACAGCTGCTGGAACACTTCGTCTGACGAGTGAGGCATTTCTCAACTTTGGTGGCGGTTCTTTAGGCCCCATTCCATGGCCTGTGATCTATATGGTTGCTGTTATCATTTTATCCGTGTTGGTGCTGAATCATACACGCCTTGGCCGTCATATATACGCCATCGGAGGCAATCCGAAAGCCGCTGAATTTGCTGGTATCGATATGAAACAAGTTAAAACTTTCATCTATACGCTCTCAGGCATTCTGTCTGCCCTGTCCGGACTGGTTTTGACCAGCCGCAATTCATCTATGCAACCATCTATCGCAGTAGGGTTTGAAATGGATGCCATTGCTGCTGTAGTGCTAGGCGGTACATCTATGGCAGGGGGACAGGGTGCCATTGCAGGCACAATTATCGGTGCCTTCATCATAGGATTTATTAACAACGGTCTCACTTTACTTCGGATGGACAGCTTCTGGCAGTATATCGTTAAAGGCGTAGTAATTTTAATTGCAGTATATTTGGACTTTGTCAAGAGCCAAAAATTAAGCAAAGCTTAACCATTTTGGTAGAAGGGAGTAAAGCATGAAAAAGAACTTGTTACTTAATGCGCCTGTTTCTGCAGTAATAGCCGAGATGGGTCATACCGACAGCCTTGTAATATCCGACTGCGGTCTGCCTATCCGTGGCAATGCAGAAAGGATTGATTTGGCATTAAAACCGGGTATTCCCCGCTTAATCGAAACATTACAAGTCGTCCTCACTGAACTATGTGTTGAACGCGCAGTCCTTGCTGAAGAAATTAAAACTGCTTCCCCGGACCTACACAAAGAAATCCTGAAGTGTCTGGGTAATAAAGTTCACGTTGAATATGTACCTCACGAAACATTCAAGAAACTTACGGAAAGCGCTAAAGCTGTTGTCAGGACAGGCGAATGTACATCATATGCGAACGTCCTGCTGTATTCCGGCGTTACTTTCTGAAATATTGGGATAGCATCCGTCGGATCTTTTATAGAGAAGGAGTTGTTATTCACTATGAATATATATAATTTAGGCTCTCTGAATCTTGATAGGGTATATTCCGTTCCCAGTTTTGTACGTCCAGGAGAAACCATAATGTCGGAAAATTGCACAGTTTTCTGCGGTGGAAAGGGCCTCAATCAGTCTGTCGCCCTTGCCCGTGCAGGAGCGCACGTGTATCACATAGGAATAATTGGTCATGATGGTAGTCAGCTTCGCACGATGCTGTTGGAGGCGGGAGTTGACACTACTTATCTCAATGAGGTAGAAGGTGACAGCGGACATGCAATCATTCAGGTTGTTCCATCTGGACAAAACTGTATCATTGTTAGCGCCGGAACGAATAGGATAATAACTGAAAACTATATTCAGAATGCACTAATGTCAATGCAGCGCGGAGACATTTTCCTGACCCAGAATGAAACTTCCGGAGTTGCTTTTGCTATAAAGGCAGCACATGAAAAAGGTGTAAAAGTGGTACTGAACCCTTCCCCTATTACTGAAGAGCTTTACAAATATCCTCTGGATCTGGTAGATATTTTTATTCTGAACGAGGTGGAAGGCACGCAGCTTACAGGTTGCAATGGAACGTATACAGAGCTTCTCTCATCTCTCGTCGATCGCTTTCCAAACGCTGCTATTGTACTTACCGTTGGAAAAGACGGCGCTTATTATGCTAAAGGTGACACTATTCTTTACCAGCAGGCTATTTCAGTAAAACCTGTGGACACCACCGCAGCTGGAGACACTTTCTGCGGCTACTTTCTCGCCTCACTTTCAAAAGGCTTTTCTGAACGTAAAGCGCTGATACATGCCACTCGAGCTGCGGCAATTGTGGTTGGACGTCGGGGAGCAGCACCGAGTATTCCTTCTTGGACAGAAATGTTGTCATGGGATGAGACTCGGTAAAATGCTTAAATTTAGGTATTTTCATAAAAAATATAATAGTATAAATGCCTTTATCATAAAATTGTGATTAAATTCACAGGATTTGATACCTTAAATCATCTCTATAATCCTGTAAACCACTTTGAAGCATCTCACAGGAATTTGTTTAGATTTACTTGTATAAAATTCATATAGAATAACCGGTGATAAAAGTCAAAATTGAGGTATGGGGAAGTCCCAGAAATTGTGATTTCATATTTACAGGATTTAGTTTCTTTTCCTTATAACTGCCCGTCGAATCGGGCAGACCATTATTTCTCGTCGTTTTTATTTCCAAACAGGCGGCTGCGTATTCTCAGTGCCAGACTTATTACTTTAGTGCGAAAAACATACAACAGTATTATAGACAATACTAATATACTTCCGAATATTGCCGCCCAGAGATAATCCCCCTCAAGTATTCTGTTTCCAACCGCGCAAAGCAACAACAGACATGGAATGGAACCAAAAAACACGGAAAGAAAAAAGTGTTTCAGATCGAGCTTAGTTCTTGCCGCTATGTACGGCACTATCCCGTTCGGCAAGAGCGGTATAAGGCAGGCTAAAAAAACCATAAACCCAGGGTACTCGGATTTTGTTATAATATTCTCAAACTTACGCTGTTTTACCGGTAATATCTTATCCATTCTGTTTCCAAGTTTTCGCGCCAGCCAAAAAACCAGAACATTAGCAGAAACATAGCCTGTGACGCATATTGCAAGCCCAAGCCACGTCCCGAAAAACAACCCCCATTGAGAGCTGTATTGGCGCGCCGGGGAATATAACGCTTAAAATCTGAATGAACTGGAGTAAAAATCCCAGTACCACGCCACGCACAGAGCCGAAGGAACGGATGTACTCCATTATTTTATCGCCTGTCTCCGTGCTCGAGTATATCAATAAAACCTGGCAGCACGCTTTGAAGTATCAGGAGGATAATTAATAATATAAGCGTCAAAGCGACGGCCGTCAGCAATATGCGGAGCAGTTTCGTAGCAAGTTGCGATCTATTCATGGCTTATCCTCCTTTCACAAATATTGATTTTACCACACTAGTCGCAAAATTTCTATACAGTCATCGCTAATGTGGATTTGCATTAATTACTCAGCACGCTTGTTGATCATATGTGGTATATTATATTGATTTAATTAAAGTGATCACCTGAGATTGAACCTTGGAATGCTTTCCAAGAGCAGCCTCTCTTTATCTTTTTACTTATGCGCTATAGACAAGCTTGAGAAGGCGGAATGATTTAAAGACTTTTAAGTGTGAATTCTCATGTCAAGTGAAAATATCTACTTAGGAGTACATACGCTTTCCGATTCTCGAAAACAAGTCTATGAGAGATATTCAAATTGTGATAGAATAGATATTAGTGTTTGATGACAAAACAGGTAGTTGTTTATCGGCTTTTCAAAGGTTGTATTGCAATATTGGACGTTGGCGATAGGCAATAATTTAAATAAAAGGAGCGAAGTATTAAGTGGAAAAAGCAAAGGTTTATTTTACGGATTTTCGTACGGTGGCTTTCGGAGACGGACTGCCTACTAAACTAAAGAGACTTATAAAAAAAGCCGGTATCGGTCAGATAGATATGGATGGCAAGTTCGTCGCTATCAAAATGAATTTTGGTGAGCTGGGAAATGTCGCCTACCTTCGTCCCAATTATGCCAGGGCTGTGGTTGACGTCGTAAAGGAGCTGGGCGGCAAGCCTTTTTTGACCGACTGTAATACCATGTATCCTGGAAAACGGAAAAATGCACTTGAGCATTTGGAGTGTGCATGGGAAAACGGCTTTACACCTTTGACAGTAGGATGTCCTGTTCTGATCGCGGATGGATTAAAGGGTACCGATGATATTGCGGTACCTGTAGAAGGAGGACAATATATAAAGGAAGCCAGAATCGGCCGGGCTATTATGGATGCGGACGTGTTCATCAGTCTGACTCATTTCAAGGGACATGAGCTGGCTGGCTTTGGCGGTGCGATTAAAAACATAGGCATGGGCAGCGGCTCCCGCGCCGGGAAAACAGATCAGCACAGTAATGGCAAGCCGAATATCGATCAGAATTTGTGCCGGGGCTGCCGCAGGTGTCTGAGGGAGTGTGCCAACAGTGCTTTAGTATTTGACACAGTCCGCAAAAAGATGACGGTTAATAAGGAAAATTGCGTGGGCTGTGGTCGTTGCCTTGGTTCGTGCAATTTTGATGCTATCTCATTTGCCCAAGATGCTGCTGTCGAGCAGTTAAATTATCGTATGGCGGAATATGCAAAGGCAGTGGTGGACGGTCGTCCCTGCTTCCATATTTCCCTGGTGGTGGATGTATCCCCCTACTGTGACTGTCATGGAGAAAACGACGTACCTATTTTGCCTGATTTGGGTATGTTTGCATCCTTTGACCCGTTGGCATTGGATCAAGCCTGCGTAGATGCATGTTTAA